>ERZ826016.1290-NODE-1290-length-24277-cov-8.179837_pt1 | contig 24277 bp, 31 predicted proteins | sample MGYA00519872_ERZ826016 | MGnify/ENA primary metagenome ERZ826016 (study PRJEB31778, sample SAMEA3449218) | human gut metagenome | biome: human gut; feature: human-associated habitat; material: faeces | place: United Kingdom | collected 2010/2012 ... | reverse complement strand
TGCGGTAGGGCAGCAGCAGGTCTTTTTGCAGCATGTAGCTGATTTTGCCCGGCCTGCCGGTGACCTCCTCGCCGTCCAGAAAAACCTGTCCGGCGTCGGGCTGGAGCAGGCCCGAGATGATATTGAACAGGGTGCTCTTGCCGCCGCCGCTGACACCCAGCAGACACACCAGCTCGCCTTCCCGCAGGGTCAGAGAGACATCCTCCAGTACGCTGCGGCCATCAAAGGCCTTGCTGACATGTCGGACTTCCAGCTTTTCCATCTCAGGCAGCGGGCAGGAAGTCGTTGCTGAAGCCCGCTTCGGGGTCCAGGGGGGCGTCCAGCAGCTGCTTGTCATTGAGCCAGGTGTAGAACGCGCCCCAGCGCTGGGCATCAAATACGCCCCACTGGGCGGCATCGGCCGCATACTGCTCCGCCAGATATTCCTGGCTGGCGTAGACCAGATCGGAGCTGTCCTGGAGCTCCGGTGCAGCCTCCATGAGGATGTCCGCAGCCTCCTGGGGATTGTCAATGGCGTCCTGATAGCCCTGGGACAGAGCGGCCAGGAAGGCCTTGGCGGTGTCGGGATGCTCCGCGAGGAGTCAAAACCTCCGGCTAAGCCGGAGGCTTGAGTAAGCCCTATAAGGGCTTTATGCGGACAAAGCCCCTTAAGGGGCCCGAAAAGATTTGCCGATTGCATTGCTTTCTCGGGCTACCCCTTAAGGGGTTTTTGTTATGCCTTGGTATTCTTGCTACCCGTAAACGGGTCTACGAATTCCTTGATGCTTATCTGGTCGGCTATTTGGTCCTCTTGCAGTTGATTTTGGATGTAAGCTTTAATTGCTTTTTTGTTTCGCCCTACTGTATCTACGAAATACCCTCTGGCCCAGAAATGTCTGTTTCCATACTTGTACTTGAGATTTGCGTGTCGGTCGAATATCATCAGGCTGCTTTTTCCCTTTAGATACCCCATGATCTGCGATACGCTATACTTTGGAGGGATACTGATTAGCATATGGATATGATCCGGACACGCATTTGCTTCTATAATCTCTACTCCCTTTTGTTGGCATAATTTTCTTATGATTACACCTATGTCTGTTCGAATTTCCCGATAGATTTCCATCCTTCGATACTTAGGCGCAAATACTACATGGTATTGACACCGCCAACTGGTATGTTCTAAACTACTGATATCTGGATTTTTCATGAATCAGTCTCCTTGTTTTTGTGAATTTGGTCGGCAAACCTTTCATTCACTCTAACTTGGAGACTTTTTCTTGTCTACTCCGCCCCTCGCTATAAGCTCTTTTTCTCCCCCGGCATAGCCGGGGGTTGCCTTTGTCAAGACAATCCTAAGTTTTCAGAACTTTTATGAAGTTCTGAAAACTTGCTCAGCGGGGAGAAAAGACTTTTTCGACACGCTGAGACCGCCGCTCTTAGAGCGGCGGTCTGTTTTATTATTTGGACGGTGTATCAAAGCTGGGGTTCAGATAATAGACGTTTTTGCTGTTCATCCGCTCCTTGGCCAGACGCAGCGCCTCGCCAAATCTCTGGAAGTGGACAACCTCCCGTTCCCGGAGGAACTTGATGGCATCGTTGACATCGGGATCGTCGGAAAGGCGTAGGATGTTGTCGTAGGTGACACGGGCCTTCTGCTCTGCGGCAAGATCCTCAGTGAGGTCCGCGATGGTGTCGCCGGTGACCTGCATGGTGGCGGCGGACCAGGGATAGCCGGAGGCGAACTGTGGGAACACGCCGGTAGTGTGATCCACAAAATAGGCGTCGAAACCGGCGGTCTTGATCTGTTCCTCAGTCAGGTTTCGAGTCAGCTGGTGAACCAGCGTGCCGATCATCTCCAAATGCCCCAGTTCCTCTGTGCCGACTGTGGAAGTCCAAGGGCCACAAGCACGAAAAACCCTTGCGCTGCAAGGGTTACAGGCCAAAAAAGAGAACGAAAACGCGAATGTGCGAAATGCCGGCTGGCTCCATTCCTTTGACGCGGACTACCACTATCGCGGCTCCGACCTTCACTACCATGTGAACGTGTCCGCCGCGCTTTCGGAGGGAGGTGCGACATGGTAAAGGAGTTTATCTCGCAGCTTCCGCCGGACAAGCTGGTGCCTTTTGAAAGGCATCCCTACCAGGTGTGGGAGGACGCCGCTATGGACGAGCTGGTGGAGAGCGTCCGCACCTATGGTATTCTGTCACCCTTACTGGCGCGGCCAAAAGGGGAGGGCTACGAGCTGGTCAGCGGGCATCGGCGGCGATTGGCGGCGCAGAAATTGGGCCTGCCCTCCGTGCCGGTGCTGGTGCGGGAAATGACCGACGACGAAGCGGTGATCCTGATGGTAGACAGCAACCTTCAGCGGGAAAACCTGCTGCCCAGTGAAAAGGCGTTTGCGTACAAGATGAAGCTGGAGGCAATGAAACATCAAGGGAAGGCAACTTCTGGACAACTTGTCCAGAAGTTATCGGTTGAGAAAGTGGCTGACGAAGCAAATGAGAATTACAAAACAGTCCAGCGTTACATTCGCCTGACCAACCTCGTCCCACCGTTGCTTCAGATGGTAGACGATGGCCGCATCGCCTTTTCTCCCGCCGTGGAGCTGTCCTATCTCACCCGCGACGAGCAGGCGGAGCTGTGGGACTTGATCGGGCGGGAGGACGCCACACCGTCGCTGTCACAAGCACTCCGCATGAAGCAACTCTCCCGCGAGGCAAAACTGACGCCGGAGGTGCTGTACGCCATTCTCACCGAGGAAAAGCCCAATCAGAAAGAGCAAATCCGCATCAAAACCGAGTCGCTGCGGAAGTATTTCCCGCGCAATTACTCTGCGCAGCAGATGGAGCGGGAGATCATCAAGCTGCTGGAGGCCCGTTACCGCGCGAAGGGCAGGGGAGAGCGATGATTTTCGCATACTGGCGCTATACAGATTTCTCCCGTACAATGTTGGCAGAAAGGAGCGAACTATATATGGAACAAAATTTACCGCCATTGCCGCCGGTCATTTTTGAGAACGGTCTTTACTACGAGCTGCGGGGCGAGCAGTATTATCCCTGCCTTTTGCCGCCGGAGTCGGACACCACAGAGGACAAGCTGCTGAAAATCATCATACGCCAGATGGCGGAAGCACAGGGCGTAAACGAGGAGCTGAAAGCACGGAACCAAATGGCGTGGGTAGGAGCCATGAACAACATCAAGAGCGCCGCGCTTGAGATCCTGCGAGAGTCCAAATAATGCCCCAAGAAGGAAACAAAAGCAAAAAATCAACGCAAGCGGAGACAGGTCAAATGCCTGCCTCCGCTATTTTTATGCCCCAACGGGCAAGGGGGAACAATATGGATTATTTCTACGAGCATGAATCAGAGTTATTTACATTTTACCGTGTTCCAAAGGTGCTGTTTACGGAGGGACCATTCAAAAACATAAATTGTGAAGCAAAATTACTTTACGGATTATTGTTGGACAAAATGGGACTTTCCCGCAAAAGCGGGTGGTTCGATAAGCAAGGGCGCGCCTTTGTTTACTATGGCATCAGCCACATTATGGAGGACTTGGGCTGCGCCCACAGCAAGGCGGAGAAGCTGCTATCCGAACTGGAGCAAGCTGGCCTGCTGCGCCGGAAACGGCAGGGGTTGGGGAAACCATCTATGCTGTATCCCCTAAAATTCGAAAATCGAATTTCTTGACTTTCGATTTTCGAACTTCAAGAACGCTGAAAATCAGCGCACCTGAACGCTGATTTTCAGCGTCTAATAAGACTGAGTAGAGCGATACTGAGATAAATATATACCAAGCCGAAAAAAGAATAATAGGGAGGATCATCAGATGAAGAACAAAGAGAACTTACGGGAAAAGCAGGTAAATCTCCGCTTGACGCAGGCAGAATATGAGCGGCTCACCCGCACCGCGCAGGACCACGGCATCGGGCGGGCGGCGTATCTCCGCATGGTGCTGCGGGGCGCGTGGCTGCGGGAGGACGGCAGAAAATCAGAATAACTTTTTCCGCTGGAATTTGATGCAGGCCGTCACACGGTCACGGATATAAGGAACATCCCGCTTGGCGTAAAACTCCAGCGGCTCTGAAAGGGCCGCCATGATCTCTTTTTCGGCAAAGTCGCAGCGAAGCTGCGGCCCATAGAGATTTTGGGCCGCATGGACCTGTCGGACAAAGCCCGTTTTCATGGGCTGAGCCTTGAGCTGCCGCACCAATGCGTCCGGCTCGATCTCCATGGGATAGTCCCGTGTGTTGGACAGCAGGCCCGCACCAAAGTCGAAGATGGGGCAGTAGTCAAAGCCATCACCGCAGCGCAGCACAGCGATGTTGTTCAGATGCCGGTCCTCGTTGCCGAACAGCATATCCACCTCGAACAGCAGCGTCAGATAGGTGCCGAAGCGGTCAAGTCCCGTCAGCCGCTCAACCTGCTCCACCAACCACGCAAGGCGGCTTTGAAGATTGGGCAGGCGGTTTACCGCGGTCTGCCAGTCCGGGCCAACGCCTTTTCGCAGCAGCTCCGCAAGGGTCAGGATGGCCTCGCCCTGACGTAGAAAATTGGCACTGGAACAGCCGTTGCGGGTATGATCGTGGACTTCCAGCCGCTCCATGCGGTAGGTCACATAGCGAAAGCCCAACGCGCCGGTATTGGTTTGTGCCAGCAGCGCAGAGGTTACGGTTTCTGCCAGCCCTTCATAGCCGAACAGATCCAGCTTGTACCAGCGGCCATCTGCCAGCCATTTTTCCTGATTGCCCTTAGACGAGGTTTCCGCGATGCGGCTTCCCGTTGTCAGTCTGATCGACATATTCAGCCCTCCACAATTTTGATCCAGCACGAATCCTCTGCCATGCGCCCTTCGGTCTTGCGGATGATCGCCAGCAGGTCATAGCAGTCCAGTCCCAAGTCAGACAGGTAATATTTCAAACCGTCCCGCTCCTGCGGCACACAGCGGTCTTTCAAGAAGGTTTGCAGATCGTCCCATGTGGGCTTGCGGTTCACGCCGAAAGCGGTGGAAAGGGGAGAACTGACCTCGTTTTCGATGGCAAGTTGATGAGTGGTTTGGTCAGCGCAGATCTTCGTACAGAGCTTGTTCCCATCGTAGTAGTACAGGATCAGGAGGGCGTGAGCGCTGCTTCGGGCATTGGCCAGAAAGACATCGTAATCAGACACGGCAGGGCGGCGGATGGTGATGCTTTCCCCATCAAATTGCAGCGTTACGGTGCGGCTACCCTCAGAGATGCCCAGGGCCTTCATCCAGGCAGATGGCAGAGCCACGCGGTAGCCCTTGGCATCCGGCCCGGCGTTTCCACCCGCCTTGTTGATAAGAATATTTGCAGTTCGTTCCTCGTGTAGCACGGTCATTCACCTCAAAAGTTTCTCACAATTATTATACATATTGGACACCAATAAATCAAGAAGTTAATTTTACAACAACGTTGTCACGAAAATGAAACCGCTATACGGAAGCTGCTTTCGCAAGCATAGCATTTGGCCGTCCAAATGCGCTTGTTAGGGGAAGCAATTCCCCTATAACCCCTTATGAATTGAAAGGAAAAACGATCATGAGAAAACGACCAATCAAAATATCGCTTCGTTTGAATGAGCAGGAGCATGAACATTTGAAACAGCAGGCTATGCTCTCTGGCTTCCCAATGGAAGTATTCCTCCGTGCGCTGATCTCTGGCATGAACCTCCGATCCCGACCACTCGCTGAATACGCTGAAATCCGGCGTCAACTCGCCGGCATTGGAAATAACATCAATCAAATTGCTCATGTTGTCAACACCCGCGGCTTTGCCACGAAGGAAGACATTGCCGCAGTCACGACAGCACAGCGGGTGATCTGGCAGATCGCAAAGCGGCTTTGAGATAGCTTATTCCAAGATATATGCCGTCTGAACAAGGCCAACGACAAAAAGCAGAGCGCGCAGCCTCCTTTCTCAAGGCTGCGCGCCCGTTTTTGTTATATCCCGCTTCTGGGACGCAAGCATCGAAATATTGCTTGTGGATACAGCGTTTTATGGTATAATTATTTTGTGAGATTATAACCAGAATGGTCAGTGAGCTTGAAGGCTTATCAAAGGAGTTGGTGTGATGACAAAGTACGGAATTGATTCAACGGTTATTCACCAAATCATTAATCTGGCAAATAGGCATCACATCCAAACGGTGATTCTCTTCGGCTCCCGCGCGCGAGGGGACTTCCACCGCACAAGCGATATTGATTTAGCTGTGCAGGGAGGCAATGTATGCCGTTTCAGACTGGATGTTGAGGAAGAAACGCATACATTGCTGACCTTTGATGTGATAGATTTATGTTCTGATTTGTCCCCAGAATTGCGGGAAGCCATCAGCAAGGAGGGAGTATTGCTCTATGAAAAAGTTTGATAACTACCGAAAAAATTTAGACGTTCTGCGGCTCTCCGACCGGCAGGATCTTAGCAATGAATTTATCATCAGCGGCATCATTGACAAGTTCTCCATTCAGTTTGAATTAGGTTGGAAGGTCTTAAAAGAATTGCTGACTTATGAAGGCATCAATGCAGCTAAGACAGGCTCCCCGCGTGAAATTATCAAGCAGGCGTACCAGTATTACCCTTGCATAGAGGAAGATGCGTGGCTGGATATGCTGTCCCAGCGCAACAATATGGCACATATTTACGATGGAAATGCCGCGAAAGCACTGGCACAGGAGATTATTAGCCGTTTTATTCCGGCCTTTGAAAAGCTGGAAAAAAGCATCTGTGAGCGATACGCCGATCTTCTGGATACGCTCTGAGAAACTATTTTACAAACACATGGAGGCCCACGATGGCACTTGAAAATAAACTTGGCATCACCAACTCCGCCGAGCTTGCCCGCGAGGAGGAACGGATCAGCAAGAAGAAAGCCGTAGAACTGTTTGAAAGCGGCTCTCTGGACAAGCTGGCACCCGGCAGATTCGCGTCGCTGCAAGCCATTCATAAGGCGCTTTTCGAGGATATTTATGACTTTGCAGGCGAACTGCGCACGGTGAATCTGGCAAAGGGCAATTTCCGTTTTGCGCCTTTAATGTATCTGGAGGCAGCGCTTGGAAACATCGACAAGATGCCGCAATCTACCTTTGACGAGATCATCGAGAAGTATGTGGAGATGAATATCGCCCACCCGTTCCGAGAGGGCAACGGCCGTAGCACCCGCCTGTGGCTTGACCAGATGCTGAAAGCCGGCATCGGGCAGGTGGTGGATTGGAGCCGTGTCGATAAGGAGGACTATCTGCTGGCCATGGAGCGCAGCCCCATCAAGGACGTGGAGATCAAGGTGCTGCTGAAAGCGGCTTTGACTGACGAGATCAATAGCCGTGAGGTCTATATGAAAGGCATCGACCACAGCTACTACTATGAGGGGTATACGACCTTCAAGACGGAAGATCTGAGCAAGGAATGAGGTGCACATTGATTTTGCGGACAAAAGCACTTCCAAAAGTATCAGCCCCAAAGTTTCAAAGTATCAATTTGATACTTTGAACTGCTCGCTGGAGGAACTGGCTGTTTTGGAGCGGGTCGCACAGAACCCAAGCATCAAGCAGCAGGAACTTGTGAGCGCAACGGGTAAATCCATCGCAACCGTGAAGCGGATCATGAAGTCCTTGCAGGACAAGAACTATATCCGCAGAGAGAACGGCAAGAGATACAGCAAATGGGAAGTGCTGGCTGATTAGGAACCCTTTGGGATCAAGTCTCTTAAATGAAATAGAACCTGCCTTAGCGAATACTCCGGTAAATTAGACTATACTTTGTTGACATAACAGGCAGATAATTGTATCATATGAATAAGATAAGGGCTGCTTCTCGGCCCCAAGAAGTCAGCTCTGTAAAGTTACAGGGCTGATTTTTTGCTATTTGGGAGGTGTTAAGTTGGAATATTACGCCCATATTTCAGACGATGGCCGCCGACAGACGGTGGCAGAGCATCTGACAGGAACCGCAGTGCTGTGCCGCGCGTTTGCAGGTGCGTTCGGTGCGGAGGCAGAGGGAGAGTTGATGGGTCTCGCCCATGATATTGGCAAATGCACCGATAGCTTCCAAAAACGCTTGCTGGAGGACGGCCCCATTGTGGACCACGCCACCGCCGGTGCAGTGGCCTGCGCGCAGCTTTTGCGCACTTGTGCCGCCGCCTGTGTAGCTGGACATCATAGCGGACTTCCTGATCTCGGAAACCCGCGAACAGACCGAGCAGGGGACGCGACCCTCTACGGGCGGCTCAAAAAAGGCTTGGAAGATCGGTATTTGGACCGCTGCGGCGAGAGCGGTGCGGCGCTGCCGCAGATCCCGCCGGAAACGCCGGAACGGGATCTGTGGAAACTGTCATTCCGGACACGAATGCTCTATTCCTGTCTGGTCGATGCGGATTTTTTAGACACGGAGCGGTTCATGAACGGCGAGCAGGGCCGGGGCGGTTACGATGACCTGCCGACGCTTCTCAAGCGGCTGGAGGATTATATCGCACCGTGGCAGAATCCGAAAACAGAGCTGAACCAACTTCGCTGTAAAATGTTAAACGCCTGCATGGATGCGGGCAGTAAGCCAAAAGGCATTTACACGCTGACGGTGCCCACCGGCGGCGGGAAAACAGTAGCCTCCCTCGCCTTTGCCCTGCGTCATGCAGTGGCCAACGGCATGAAGCGGGTAATCTATGTCATTCCCTACACCTCCATCATTGAACAGAACGCGGGGGTATTTCGGAATGTTCTGGGAGGCGGCAATGTGCTGGAGCACCACTCCGGCGTGGAGTTCGACCTCTCCGATGGTGCGTCGCCCGAGGAGATACGCCGGGCGCTAGCATCAGAAAACTGGGATATGCCGTTGGTGGTGACAACGGCGGCGCGGTTTTTCAATTCCCTGTACGCAAACCGTTCCTCCAAATGCCGCAAGCTCCACAACCTTGCAAACAGTGTCATCATATTCGATGAAGCGCAAATGCTGCCCCTGTGCCACCTGCGGCCCTGCGTGGCGGCGATGGCATCGCTGGCGGAGCATGTCGGCTCCACGCTGGTGTTGTGTACCGCCACGCAGCCGTCCCTGGGCGATCTGCTGTGCACCTACGCGCCGGAGCATACCGTGACGGAGTTGTGCCCCCAGACGGAGGAGGTATATGATCGCTTTCGCCGTGTGACCTTCCGGCAGGCCGGGGTTTTGGAGGATGACGCGCTGGCGGAGCGGCTGAGCGGTCACAGACAGGTGCTTTGCGTGGTCAACAGCCGCAAGGCGGCGCAGCAGATTTTTGACTGCCTGCCCAAAGAGGGAAGCTTCCATCTTTCGACCCTGATGATCCCTGTGCAGAGACAGATGATTTTGGAGGAAATTCGGCAGAGATTGAAGGATGGCGAGCCGTGCCGCGTGGTGTCTACATCCCTTATCGAGGCAGGTGTAGATGTGGACTTTCCTACGGTCTACCGTGAACTGGCGGGACTGGATTCCATTCTGCAAGCGGCAGGGCGCTGCAACCGGGAGGGAAAGCGGTCAGCGGAGGAAAGTGTCGTAACGGTCTTCGAGCGAACGGAACTGCCGCCGCTTTTGTTCCGCTCGGCTGTGGGCGCAACGCGCTATGCACTGGAGGACGGGCGTGACCCCGCCGCACAGGAAACCATGCAGCGGTATTTCTGCGAACTGCGCGCACTGAGTGGGGAAACCCTTGACAAGTATGCCGTTGTCAAGGCCTTTGAAACAGGTATCAGCGGCTGCGGCCTGCCGTTCCGCACCGTGGCGGAACGGTTTCACTTCATCGACGAAAATACGCGCACCGTCTATGTGCCCGTTGGCGAGGGTGCGGCGTTGGTGGAACAGCTGAAGGCGGGGGAGTGCTCTAAGGAACTTTATCGCGCACTGGGTCGATACGCCGTTTCTGTGTATGACCAACATTTCAAGGCGCTGTATGCCGCCGGTGCGCTGCTGACCGCGCGGGATGTTCCTGCTTTGGACGAAGACAGTGCTATTCTTGCGGATTTGACGCTATATGACGAGAGGACAGGCCTCACGCTGGAACCGGAGATGGGAAAAGCTGATTTCGTATAGTCCGGTTTATGGGACACAGTATTGTTTATATTCTAATAAGAACCAGAGGAATAGAGAAGAGAGGAGTGATCCAATGCCGATCCAAGTAGAGGTATGGGGCGACTATGCCTGCTTCACGCGTCCGGAGATGAAGACAGAACGCGTCAGCTACGATGTGATGACGCCTTCGGCGGCGCGGGGGCTGTTAGAGAGCGTTTACTGGCACCCCGGCCTCAGATGGATGATCGACCGCATCCGTGTGTGCAGTCCCATCCGTTTCACGAACATCCGCCGCAACGAGGTGAAGGATGTCATCAGCGCCAATAAGGTGAAAGCGGTGATGAACGGCGGGACGGGAGAACTGTATCTGGCTGCCTCAGAGAGTATTCAACAGCGGGCGGCCATGGTGCTGCGGGACGTCCATTATGTCATCGACGCCCACTTTGAGATGACACCTGCCGCCGCACCGGGGGACAACCACGGCAAATTTCAGGACATCGTCAAGCGGCGGCTGGAACGAGGGCAGTGTTACAGTATGCCTTACCTTGGTACACGGGAATTTCCCGCCCACTTTCGCCGCTGCGCCGAGCTGCCGCCTTGTCCCGATGAACTGAAGGGCACAAGGGACTTGGGTTGGATGCTCTGGGATATGGATTATCGTGATCCGGAGAACATCACGCCAAAATTCTTCCGGGCGGAGCTGGTGGACGGCGTGATGATCGTCCCGCCGCCGGACAGCGGGGAGGTGAGGGGATGATCCTGCAAGCACTGACGCGGTATTATGAGGATCTGCTCGCCCAGGGGAAGATCGACGCTCCCGGCTGGGCCCCCGCAAAGATCAGCTTTGCGCTGTATCTGGATGAAACCGGCGAACTAACACAGGTCGTGCCCACAATGGAGAACGTAACGAAGGGAAAGAAAACCGTCCGGCAGCCGCAGACCATGGCACTGCCTGCGGCGGTAAAGCGCACAGTCGGCATTGCGTCGAACTTTTTGTGGGACAATTCCTCCTATTTGCTAGGTATCGACCAAAAGGGCAAACCGGAGCGCAGCCGAGACTGTTTCGCCGCGGCGGCGCAGCTGCACCACGCAGTGCTGGATGGTGTTGATTCCCCCGCCGCTCGCTCAATTCTGGCATTTTTCGACAACTGGAAACCGGAAAACGCAGTGAAACACCCGGCCCTTGCCGGACAGCTCAACGAAGTAACGGCAGGCGGAAATCTCATGTTCCGCGCTGCCGGGATCTACCCGCAGGAGGACGCCGCCATCCGAGAGGCGTGGCAGCGGTATCGGGAGAGCGGCGGTGCGGACGCAGTGCGAATGCAGTGCCTTGTAACAGGTACGGAAGATGAGATCGCCGCCGTACATCCATCGGTGAAGGGCGTCCGGGACGCGCAGTCCAGCGGCGCGGCGCTGGTCTCCTTCAATGCGCCGGCGTTCTGTTCCTACGGACACGAGCAGAATTTCAACGCTCCAGTGGGGAAATACGCTGCCTTTGCCTATACAGCCGCACTGAACCATCTGCTTGCCGATAAGGAAAATGTGCAGACCATTGGCGACACCACGGTCATCTGCTGGGCGGAGGGTGCGGAAGACATCTACCAGACCTTCGGCGTGGCAGCGCTGTTCGGCGGCGGAAAAGCGGGACTGTCGGACGATGACCTTCGGGCCGCTCTCAAACGCTTAGCAAACGGTTTGCCTTGTGACGATCTGGGCATTGACCCCAATCGCCCGTTCTACATTCTGGGGCTGGCTCCCAACGCGGCCCGGCTCTCCGTCCGCTTCTTTCTGCGGGATAGCTTCGGCGCGCTGATGAAGAATGTCAATGACCACTACGAGCGCATGGAGATCGTGCGTCCTGCCTTCGAAAAATTCACTTATCTGCCGCTGTGGGCGCTGCTGCGGGAGACGGTGAACCTGAATTCCCGTGACAAAGTGCCATCTCCCTCTATGGCTGGTGCAACGGCCCGTGCCATCTTTTCCGGCGGACGCTACCCCGCCTCGCTGCTGGAGGCAACCATGCTCCGCATCCGCGCGGAGCGCCATATTACATGGGGGCGGGCGGCGATCATCAAAGCCTATTATCTGAAAAATCCACACGAGGACTGTCCGAAGGAGGTTTTGACCGTGAGTCTCAACGAAGCAAGCACCGATACCGCCTACACGCTGGGCCGCCTGTTTTCTGTCTACGAGGCGGTGCAGCAGACCGCGAATCCCGGCATCAACGCGACCATCAAGGATAAGTATTTCAACTCCGCGGCGGCGATGCCCGCCAGCATCTTTCCAGTACTGAACAACCTGTACCAGAAGCATCTGCGCAAGCTGGAGGGAGGACAGCGCGTTTACTATGACAAGCAGGTCATGGCACTCAAGGGCATTTTAGGCGAAAGCTACCCAGCCCGCATGACGCTGGCACAGCAGGGGGCTTTTGATCTCGGTTACTATCATCAGACGCAGAAGCGTTTTACCAAAAAGGAGGAAGAGAACAATGTCTGAACCCATCAAAAACCGCTATGAATTTGTGGTGCTGTTCGATGTGGAGAACGGCAATCCCAATGGCGACCCTGATGCGGGCAATATGCCCCGCGTGGACCCCGAGACCGGCTACGGCCTTGTGACGGACGTGTGCCTCAAGCGCAAGATCCGTAATTATGTGGAGATGGCTAAAGAAGGGGAGAACGGCTATCGCATCTACATTAAGGACGGCGTTCCTCTGAACACCAGCGATAAGGAGGCCTGCGCCTATGTGAGGGTTGACCCGGACAAGCTGAAGGATGCAAAGAAAAAGGACGAGCATCTGGACGAAAAGCTCCGGGACTTCATGTGCGACAACTTCTACGATATTCGTACCTTCGGCGCGGTGATGACCACCTTTGTGAAGGGAGCTCTCAACTGCGGTCAAGTGCGGGGACCAGTGCAGCTTGGTTTTGCCCGCAGCGTCGATCCTATTCTGCCGCAGGAAGTGACCATCACCCGCGTGGCCATCACTACCGAGGCGGACGCAGAGAAGAAGGGCACGGAGATGGGCCGCAAGTACATCGTACCCTACGGCCTGTACCGGGCGGAGGGCTATGTCTCCGCCAACCTTGCCCGTAAAACCACCGGCTTTTCTCAGGAGGATCTTGACCTTCTGTGGACTGCTATTTTGAATATGTTTGAAAACGATCACTCCGCCGCGCGGGGTAAGATGGCCGTCCGGGAACTGATCGTTTTCAAGCATGACTGCGAGTTGGGCTGTGCCCCGGCCCATAAGCTCTTTGAACTGGTGAAAGCGGTGCGGAAGAACGGCGTGACTACGCCCAGAAGCTATGAAGATTATACCGTCACCGTAGACGAAGAGAAACTGCCGGAGGGCGTGACCTGCACGCGGATGGGGTGATCTATTCCGAGAATGATTTCCTTCAACTCTCCGGTTTGCAGCACTTCAAGTTCTGCCGCCGCCAGTGGGCACTCATCCATGTTGAGAATCAGTGGGCGGAAAATTCCCGCACCACCGACGGGGCAATCCTTCACGAAAACGCCCACAACGGCGGGTTTGCCGAGAGCCGGGGAGACCTCCTCATCACCCGTGATATGCGTATTTTTTCCCGGACACTGGGTGTGTCCGGTGCCTGCGATGTGTTGGAGTTTCACCGGGGCAAGATCGGCATTCCGCTCAAAGGCCGGGAGGGGCTGTGGCAGCCATACCCCGTGGAGTACAAGCGGGGACGGTCGAAGGAGAACACGGCAGATGCCCTCCAACTCTGTGGACAGGCTATGTGTCTGGAGGAAATGCTCTGCTGCGAAATTCCGCAGGGTGCGCTGTATTACGGCGAGCCTCACCGCCGCACTGAGGTAGATTTTACACCGGAGCTACGTCAGGAGGTAACGGATCTCTTAACCGAAATGCACGAGCTTTACCGGCGCGGCTACACGCCTAAGGTGAAGCCGTCAAAGTCCTGCAATGCCTGTTCTCTGAAGGAACTGTGTCTGCCAAAGCTGCTGCGGAGCAGATCTGTTTCCGCGTATTTGCGCGGCGCCATGGAGGACGAGCCATGAGACAGCTATTGAATACGCTTTTTGTCACCTCGGAGGATATCTACCTCTCCTTGGATGGTGAAAATGTGGTGGCGAACCGGAGTGGGGAGACCGTCGCACGGTATCCGCTGCACACGCTGCAAAGCATCGTCACCTTTTCTTATGCGGGAGCGTCACCCGCCCTGATGGGAAAATGTGCGCAGCGGGAGATCGGACTGGCGTTCTGCTCGCAGAGAGGGAAGTTCCTTGCCCGCGTGTCCGGGCAGATGCAGGGAAATGTCCTGCTGCGGCGGATGCAGTACCGTGTGGCGGACGATCCCCCGCAAAGTTGCCGCATCGCCCGGAATATGATTTTCGGAAAGGTCTACAATGCCCGATGGAGCGTGGAGCGTACCCGGCGGGATCATGCTCCGCGTGTCGATGGTCAGCGGTTTTCCGCCGTATCCCAACAGCTGCAAGGACTGCTGCCGCAAATCGCGGCGGAGACCTCTCCGGACAGCCTGCGGGGGTTGGAGGGCATCGGCGCGGCGGCGTATTTCAGCGTATTGGACGAGATGATCTTGCAGGGAAAGGAAACCTTTTTCTTTCGCGAGCGCAGCCGCCGTCCGCCGCTGGACGCCTTTAACGCCATGCTGTCCTTTGCTTACAGCCTGCTTGCCCACGACTGCGCTTCGGCACTGGAAAGCGTGGGACTGGACGCCTATGTGGGCTATCTTCACACGGATCGGCCTGGGCGGGAATCGCTGGCGCTGGATCTGATGGAGGAACTGCGTCCCTGTTTTGCTGACCGCTTTGTACTCACGCTTATCAACAACCGCATAATAAAACCTTCCAACTTTGAATTTCGGGAAAGCGGCGCGGTGCTGCTGGCAGAGGAAGGGCGCAGAACATTTCTTCAAAAGTGGCAGGAGCGGAAGCGGGAGACCATCACCCACCCGTTTTTAGAGGAAAAGCTGCCGTGGGGGTTGGTACCGTATGTACAGAGCTTGCTGCTGGCGCGGTATCTGCGGGGCGATCTGGAGGAATATCCGCCGTTTTTGTGGAAGTGAGGGGCGTATGCTGGTACTCATCACCTATGATGTCAATACAGAAGATGCCGCTGGGCGCAGGCGTCTGCGGCAGATTGCCAAGCAGTGTGTCAACTACGGTCAACGGGTGCAGAATTCCGTGTTTGAGTGTCTGTTGGACACGGCTCAGTGCCGCAGTTTGCAAAATAAGCTCTGCAAGCTCATGGATCCGGAGCGGGATAGTCTGCGGTTTTACTACTTGGGAAAAAAGTACGAAAGCAAAATCGAGCACTTTGGCTGCAAGCAGACATACCTTCCGGAAGATCCAATGATCTTGTAGTGCGAAGGGGAAGCGTACAGATTTTTCCCATGCGGTTCGCACTGCAAATCAAAAAGGTGTTCCTGTATTTATATGTAGAAAAGCGCTTTAAAAGGCGGCGTTTTGCGTGAAATTGTCTAAAAATTGCCTTTTGTCGCAAAAGTGTGTAAAGTAATTTTGTATACTTTTGCTGTCGCGCCCCGCACGGGGCGCGTGGATTGAAATCATGACGGCTCCGGCAAGGCGCAGATCGCGGAGGTCGCGCCCCGCACGGGGCGCGTGGATTGAAATATCCAAAGGCTCGCTGCCACGCTCCCAGAACAAGTCGCGCCCCGCACGGGGCGCGTGGATTGAAATCTGAGGCATGGGAGGGCCCTTTTTCCGGGCCTCGTCGCGCCCCGCACGGGGCGCGTGGATTGAAATCTGTCAACGGGCCTATGGCTGCCGCGCCCGCTGGTCGCGCCCCGCACGGGGCGCGTGGATTGAAATCGATGGTCCCGGCTCCGGGCCGCCAAACGGGAGAGTCGCGCCCCGCACGGGGCGCGTGGATTGAAATCATATTGTTCCTTTCTCTGGTCCGCGTCCCAGGGTCGCGCCCCGCACGGGGCGCGTGGATTGAAATACAGCGCCTACCGGACACCCCAATATAACGCAAAGGGTCGCGCCCCGCACGGGGCGCGTGGATTGAAATAATTTGCCACTGGCAATATGGGGCACTTGGGATGTCGCGCCCCGCACGGGGCGCGTGGATTGAAATGGAAATAGCTGCTTAGATGTTGCCGCCGCAGCCGGTCGCGCCCCGCACGGGGCGCGTGGATTGAAATATCTCCTGTTCCGTCCAACCGGCGATGCCGCCGTCGGGTCGCGCCCCGCACGGGGCGCGTGGATTGAAATTATTGCTTGTTTTCGCATTTACGCGCTGGCAATATGTCGCGCCCCGCACGGGGCGCGTGGATTGAAATTCTGCTGACGTTTTAACCGCCACTGTGCCAACGTGTCGCGCCCCGCACGGGGCGCGTGGATTGAAATCGTTTGGTTGGTGGAATGTGCCGGTAAACGCTTCAGTCGCGCCCCGCACGGGGCGCGTGGATTGAAATGGCAATATGCAGACAGAGAGCACTCTTAACCCCGGGTCGCGCCCCGCACGGGGCGCGTGGATTGAAATTTCTTTCCTCAAGTTTTTGTTTCCATTCTTTCGGCAGTCGCGCCCCGCACGGGGCGCGTGGATTGAAATATAAAACTTCTGAATCTGGAAAGCAAGACGAAGCGTCGCGCCCCGCACGGGGCGCGTGGATTGAAATATTCTGTTACCTCCTTAGTTTCAACCTGAGGAAGTCGCGCCCCGCACGGGGCGCGTGGATTGAAATATGCTCATTGATGATCATAACGAAAAGGCATACGGTCGCGCCCCGCACGGGGCGCGTGGATTGAAATAAACCGCAGAAGGAGTCGGAGTAGCTGGAATAAAGGTCGCGCCCCGCACGGGGCGCGTGGATTGAAATTTTGATCCATGCGTCCGAGAGAGTAGGCAACTGCGTCGCGCCCGCACGGGGCGCGTGGATTGAAATAGAGCGCCGCCGACCTGCGAAGCGTTAGAGAAATCGTCGCGCCCCGCATGGGGCGCGTGGATTGAAATAGCGCCACTTCCTGCGGGATGGGATTGAGGATGACGTCGCGCCCCGCATGGGGCGCGTGGATTGAAATCGCGCGGAGAGGTGTCCCGCCGAGGTGATCTCCTTGTCGCGCCCCGCATGGGGCGCGTGGATTGAAATTCAAGTTCTGGAGGTGGCTCTAAATGACGCTTGTCTAGTCGCACCCCGCGAGGGGTGCGTGGATTGAAATGCCTGGTTTTCCCCCTCCCTTGTGGAGGGCCACCAGTCGCGCCCCGCATGGGGCGCGACGCATCGAAATGATTTTGGCTTCAAGCAACCCGATTGGGAAAGCCGTTTGAAAAATAAAAAAAGGTGAAATGCTATGGATGTACAACGGGCAAAAGAATTACTGATGGTTTTGGCTGATGGCATTGACCCCTTGACGGGGGAGGTGCTGCCGGATGACCATGTGTGCAACAAAGGAGAGATCGTGCGGGCGCTGCACTGTGCCGTAGAGGAACTATCCCACAGACAGAAAAAAACGCTGCCTGAAAACAACGGAAAGTCTTGGACGGAGGAACTTGATGACGAGTTATGCCGCTTGTTCGACGACGGTATGAAACGAAAAGACCTCTGTGCGCACTTTGGCCGCACCTCCGGCGCGATCGAGTCCCGGCTGGAACGGCTGGGGAAGCTGTAAAAATACGACAAAAATGTCGCCCACTAGGGGCGACATTTCTTAACTTTATGAATCTGTCTATGAACCGATATCAAAAAGTTACTTCAGACCACACAGGAAATTTTCTACATTCAAATACTGAACACCCTCGGCAAACGTATCTTTTCCGCGATAAAGAACGAATTTACCGCTGATCGGGCCAAAGCGTTTTTCAACGATTTGGCATTTCTCTGCATCACGCAGATGAAGTGTCTGCTTTTCGTTGGCCTCGGTGCTGTGTTTGATTTCATAGATGCGGCAATTTTGACTTGTTTTATCGTAGATCACCATGTCAAACTCGCCGCCGACATCGAACTTGAATTTGAACGCTTCCATCGTACTGGGCGCGGTTTTGCGGACTTCCAGCAGAACAATGTCCTCCAGCATCCGGCCCTTTACATCGTCCAGAATCTTTCCTGTGATATATGCCTTATCTGCTTCGGAAATCGATGCAAAATAGGCGTCCTGCATCAGGGAATAAACCAAAGCCTTTGCGATGGCATAGCGCATACCGGGCTGGGAAAAGACGATATGCTCCGCCTGCTTACCGCTTTCGTACCGTTCCGGACAGTTGACGATCAGATCCAGCATAAGCAGATACTTCTTCACTTTGTCGATATGCTCCTGCGTGATCGGGACGGTTGTTTCACTCTTTTCCTTGACCTCAATGATGGCCTTTAATCGCTCCAATATTTGCTTTTCATTGACATCGTAGAGAACAGTTGCCCGTTCCGCAGGGAGATCATGCAGAAGCAGCTCCTTTGCGGAGCCAAAGTCATGGGACTTAAATTCGTCCTCCACCACGCGCAGCACAAACCGGTGGTTCATGTGCTGCACAATGCGGTTGATAACATTGGTCAGCTCACCTTTTTCGTAAAGCTCCCGCAGTTGATTGAAGTATTCGCCGTAATGGTCATTTTTCAGTGTATGCTGAATGTTGCGGCTGATGGCGGTATCAATATACTTTCGGGTATTTTCATCGTCTCGAAACGCGACCTCGTCAAAGGCGGCATCCGAATCGTCAAAGCTCATATTTTCCATTTTCAGCGTTCCGCCGTATTCAATATAAGAATCGACAGAACGGATGTTCAGGAGCCGCGCATACTCCCGAAAGGGAATAAAAGAGGTGTGGATCGTCACGCTTCTGTCGTACAGTTCATCGCGGTTTGCCATAGCGAAGCCAAGAGAGTCCGTACCGGAAACAACGATTTTCATGCCCATCATGCTGAACACATCGGAAAGCACGGCAGCGGTGTCGATGAAGTCGCTCAGGAGCGTAATTTCATCAATAAACACATACCGATAGCCCAGTTCAAACAGAGCTTTCAAGTCCTTTGTCAGCCGTGACATATCATCGGTGGTCTGCACCTTGATGTAGGCCGTTTTTTCTATGGGCAGTTCGGAAAGCATTTGAAACAGAAGTGTTGTCTTTCCGGTCCGGCGGAGACCGTATAAAATACAGATCTTCCCATCGTAGGAGCCAGCCACAAACTTCTGCAAGGTGCTGAAGCAGTCACGCTTGCCGTACTTTGCCACGCTGTTTGCCAACGCCTGCAAACCTGCACCTGTGACAACATTCGTATGAAACTCTGCTGTTTGCGAGGGTATGGAAACCGAGACAACAGGCTGACCATAGCTTTCCAGCTTTTGATAAATCGCATGGTATCTGGCTGTGTTTGCTTTCGCGGCATCGTTTTCGTAATTCTGATAGTTGCGCGTGGACATACCGAGGTATTCCGCACATTGGGCCTGATTCAGCCCTTTTGAAATACGCAATTCTTTTAAGGTCACGCTCATCACCTCGCCTTTATTATATCACAGTATACGCAGAGAACAAGAAAAATACGCAAATATTTCGTGTTTTCTTCGTCTATTATTCGCCTTTCTTCTTTGGGAGCTGTGTAAGCGCATCTAATTCTTCATAGGTCAATTCGCCGTTCACGTAGCGGTTTCGTGCATTCTCCGTTTGTGCTTTCCAGATTTGAAATGCGGCATCTGTGTAAATAGCCGGAGTACGGCGAACACGCATATCATAGGTTTTGATCCGCTGCCGGATGAGCTTTAAGCCATCATCGGCAGCGATTTTCTTTTCATGCTTCTCTTTGACTGCGAGTTCTTTGCAGCTTTTTCCGGTATCACCGACTGACCGATCACAATAAAGAGCTTTGGAAGAGAACGGGATAAAGTAACGATGACAGTATTCACACTTTTTCAATTCAATTCCTTGCTCGACCATCTCCAGCAGTTCTGTCAGCAGCGTCGCACCCAAATCGTCCGAGCCCTCGATGCGGGCAAACCGGACGGACTTTGGTGGCGTCGAAATGCGGTCTGCCGCCAACACCGGATCAAAATTCTGCTCATCTACATACAGCTTTCGTTCCGCGCGCATCTTCAGGTCCAAACCGGCGATCGCTGTGGCAGCTTGAAAATCGCGGCTCATATAGAGCGCCAAACGCTGCTTGGCGCTCAACTTAGGTCTGTCCGGCACGAGCACGGCATCTGCAAAGGCGGAAAGTTCCTTTTGCAGTTTCTCAAAACCTTTCATGCGTTCATCAAGCACGTCTGCCAGCTTTTCTTCAAAAAAGAGGGACTGCACAAAGCGTTCCCCGAAAGGGTGGATCGCGCTCAGCTCATTTTTGATCTCGGAAATGGCTTGATTTTCCATCATGGGCGTTGTTCGCATCAGTAATTTCGCCCGTAAAGAAGCGAAATCTGTGGACAAAAAGGCAATAAGGGTTGTCCCGAGACGATATTCCACGGGCTTGAAATCCGTTTCTACATATTCCTTTTTGGGGCCAAAACTCAAGCAATACAAGGCTCTCAAGGCTTTTCCTCCATTCGTGGACACAGCTGTGCATCGTTTGTGGTATATCATTTGTCACACGAATAGTTTACCACATATTGAAATCTCCGTCAACGCTTGCTATCATTTTTGTGGAAGTTGAAATTTAGTGCAAACAATCTTCCACAAAATTGAATGACCGCCGGAGCGTTTCTCTTTCGGGGAAGCAGGCCATGACCGTCTGATGACGCGAGCGTGCCAAGGAGCAGAAATCGAGTTTCCGTCAGGCAGGAAACCGCTTCCGGGAAAACGGCAAACAAGTTCACCGGTCTCTCCGCATAGTTTCAAGGAAAGGGGGGGAGCAGGATGGCAAGCAAACCGGAGCTGCTGCATAATCAGGCGGCAGACGAGATCGGGCAGGACTTTCTTCTCGCGTACCAGCGAGCCGTCCTGCTCGCCTTGCAGCGGCAAGGCTTCCTTAACGAAATGCAGTGTAGGAACTGCGTACAAAAATTAGAAGATCAAAAAAGAAATACAAGAAAATCAAAATCTGTAAAGGAATAGTGCCTTTCAGTATCCGCACAGTTGCAAAGGCATGTGATTCGCCGTATGATACCCGCAAAGGAGGCGGTTTTATGTTACAAGTAGCGGCGTACTGCCGCGTATCCACGGATAAGGAAGATCAGGCGAACTCGTTTGAGGCCCAACAGCGATATTTCCGTGATTACATCGAGCGTCAGCCGGATTGGGTCCTGCAAGGCATCTATGCCGACGAGGGCATCTCCGGCACGTCCACCCGCAAGCGCGTGGAGTTCAATAAAATGCTCCACGCGGCGGAGCTGGGGCAGATCGACCTGATCGTGACCAAGGAGGTCAGCCGTTTCACCCGCAACACGGTGGACGCCCTGCAAATCACCCGTGACCTGCGTCGGCGGGGCGTAGGCGTGCTGTTTCTCAATGACAGCCTGGATACCCGCACCAACGATGGGGAGCTTCGATTGACAATCATGAGTTCCGTCGCGCAGGATGAGAGTCGCAAGACCTCGGAGCGCTCCAAATGGGGGCAGACGCGCAGTATGGAGAAGGGCGTCGTCTTTGGCGGCTCGCTGCTGGGTTATGATGTGATCGGCGGCAAGATGACCGTCAACCCGGAGGGCGCGGAAGTTGTCCGGCTCATCTTTCATAAGTACCTGCAAGAGCGCAAAGGGTGCAGCACCATCGCGCGGGAACTGCGGGAGGCCGGTATCCTCAGCAGCAAGGGCAACTGCCTTTGGTCGTCTGCCACCGTGACAAAGATCCTAAAGAATGAAAAATACTGCGGTGACCTGATCCAGAAAAAGACCTACACGCCGGACTATCTGACGCACGAAAAGAAGTACAACCACGGCAAGGAACCGCTGGTAGAACTAAAAGATCACCACGAGCCCATCATCGACCGGGAAACGTGGCAGGCGGTGCAGCGGGAGCTGTCCCGCCGCAACCGTGCGACAGGCTGCGGCGGACACGGCAACCGCTATCCACTCTCCGGCAAAATTCGCTGCGGTGAGTGCGGCAAGAGCTTCTCTCACCGCACCAAAAAGCGGCAGGACGGCAGCTCCTATTACCGCTGGTGCTGCTTCACCGCCACCAACGAGGGCCTGCGGCGCACAGACGGCGCGGGAAATACCATCGGATGCAGCGTCGGGCGGCAGATCCGGGATGACATCGCCATGGACCTTCTGCGGCGCTCGGTGAACGACGTGACGCTGGATAAGAAAGCGATCATATCGAATCTCGCCCGCATTGTGGAAAGCGTTCTGACGTCCGGTGAGGACAGCGGCGAGCAGGAGCTGCGGCGGCTGGAGCTGGAGCTTGAAAAGCTGCAAGCCCGCAATGACACCATCCATGACCGCTTTTTCGACGAGAGCATCACCAAGGCTGACTATCAGCGCGCCAAAGCCCGTTGTGAAAGTGAAATGAACCGGGTGCAGGAGAAAATCGCCGCGATCAAACAGCGGCAGACGCTGAACACCGACACACAGACCCTAAAGCCGGACATCCGCACCGCCATCACGGGCATCGTCAGCGGACGCACGGCGGACGACGACTTTTACGGGCACCTCCTCCAACAGATGACCGTGTACCGGGACGGCAGGGTAGAGGTGGCGCTCAATCTGCTGCCCGCCAAGTGGGTCTATGTACTGGACGGACTGGAAAAATACCGGGCAAAAATAGGGGGCCATGACGCTTCCTCTGTACCGATGTCGGTCAGCAGGCCCTTCAGCTCCGGATAGGGCATGGAGTAGCGTTGGGAAAGGTAGCGCAGGGACGCGCCCAGCTCGCCGTCGGGACCGCCGTACTGGCTGATGATCACCGCCGCCAGCTTGGGGTTGGGTGTGGCGACCTTCACCGGATATTGCAGCTTTTTCTCATAAACAAACATCAGGCGTTTCCTCCTAACTCCCAAGGCCACGGGTCATTGAGCCAGGTGTAGCCGTCCTCCAGAACCAGCTCCGCGCTGTCCAGAGGGCCGTATTTGGCGGTATACTTTTCCCGGCCCTCCTTGGCCAGCTTGATATAGGAGGCGTACAGTCCCAGAGCCTCCTGGTCCTGCGGGTGTGTATCCAGATAGAGATTCAGCTCCGTGACGGCGAAGTCAAGGGCCATCAGCTCCACCAGTGCGGTGTTTGGCAACTTGGTCCGGGCCTGAATAGCCGCCTTAAACGGCAGGTCCAGCCCCGGAAACAGGGTGCCGGTCTGCAAAGCCTCCGTCCGGCTGTACCGGATGGGATTATTGCTCTGCATGGGAATATATGGGAAAGCCAGTGCCGCGCAGCCGGGCAGGGTACCCTGACCGACCTCGCAGACCGCGGGCTTCACTTCGGGTTTTTCCATAGCTTCGTGATCCCCTCCTTATTGAAAGCGCCCTTGGGCGCGTACCCTATCCTATGCGGAAGAGGCAAGTAGGGAACTTGCTTTCCCGACAAAAAGTCGCTATAATGACATATTGGATAAGCTGCGGCGCATAGGCTGGGCCGAGGTGATGGGCATGATCCTGCTGATTCGGAAACGAACGCTGCTGTATACATGGCTGGCGGTCTGCATGATCGGACTTTCCGCTATTTTTCTGGCAGGATCCCGACGGGCCTTCACGCCCACTGGGGCGATGGGGCAGGGGAGCCACGCTCAAACCGTGGTCATCGACCCGGGCCACGGCGGGCAGGACGGCGGCGCCGTGGCGGCAGACGGCACGGCGGAAAGTGAGATCAACCTGGCGGTGTCCCTGCGGCTGGAGGGACTTCTGCGGTTTGCAGGGGTGCCCACGGAGCTGACCCGGCGGGAGGACGTTATGGTCTGCGACCCCGGACTGGAAACCATGCGGCAGCGGAAGGTGTCGGACCTCCACAACCGGGCGTCATTTGTCAACGGCGTTCCCAACGCGGTGCTATTGAGCATCCACCAGAACAGCCTGCCGTCCTCGCCGGTGACCCACGGGGCGCAGACCTTCTGGAACCGGCAGGAGGGGGCGGAAGCACTGGCCCGGACTCTGCAAGCCGGGTTGAACCCGGTGGTCAACACCCACCGGGCCAAGGAGCCGAAGCCGATCCCGGACAGCATCTATTTGATGAACCATGTGGACGCTCCCGCAGTGCTGGTGGAGTGCGGCTTTCTGTCCAACAGGGAGGAGGCCGCGCGGCTCCAGCAGGAGGACTATCAGAAAACGCTGGCGACGGTCATCGCGGCGGGGTATTTGCGATGGATGGCCGGAGAGGATAGGAAATGAAAGCAAAAACGCTGTTTTATTGTACGGAATGTGGAAATGAGACCGCAAAATGGGCGGGGAAGTGCCCCG
>ERZ826016.1287-NODE-1287-length-24302-cov-2.735967_pt1 | contig 24302 bp, 15 predicted proteins | sample MGYA00519872_ERZ826016 | MGnify/ENA primary metagenome ERZ826016 (study PRJEB31778, sample SAMEA3449218) | human gut metagenome | biome: human gut; feature: human-associated habitat; material: faeces | place: United Kingdom | collected 2010/2012 ... | reverse complement strand
CTAAGGAACTGAACGAAGCTCTGGGTAACCTGTACATCGCTCAAGGTCAATATGAAAGAGCAGTAAACTCATTTGGTGATTCTAAGACCAATAGTGCTGCTTTAGCTCAGATTTTGGCTAAAGACTACAACAAAGCTAAAAACACTTTGGCTAATGTTCAAAGACCGGATGCTTACACAGACTACTTAATGGCTGTTCTGGGTGCTAGAACTAATAATGCTTCTATGGTAATTAGCAGTCTGAAGAGCGCTGTTGCTAAAGAACCTGCATTGGCTAAGAAAGCTGCAACTGACTTAGAATTTGCTAAGTTCTTCACTAACGCAGATTTCATGAGCATTGCTAAATAAGAGATTTATCACTTATTTTAAATATTAAGAATTGCCTGTCACGACAAATGACGGGCAATTCTTTTTTTTATCTGTAAAAAACCGTACTTTCGCAGAAAAGTAATCAAAGTAATGAAAAAGAGCAGTATTTTAATCCTCATAATCATCTGTTTAGTCAGTTGCAAAAAGACTTCGGATAAAGTCAGTATCACTGGAGAGATCAAGGGACTGGGAACAGATACAATTTACTTATATGGCATGGACGAATCGTATGACCGGATAGACACGATTTATGCCAATGATAATAAATTCTCTTTTACAACAAAAGTAGATACAGTTATTTCTGCTTATTTATTATTCAACAATCGGATAGAATATCCTATTTTCTTTAATAAAGGTAATAAAATCACTATCAAAGGAGATATAGCTAATCCGGATATTCTTTTTATTGACGGCAATATATATAATGAAGAATTCTCTAAATTTCAAAAGGAATTAGGAGAATATGAAAACCCTACTACGGAAGTTGTGGAACAGAAAGCCGAAGAGTTTATACAGCAGCATCACTCCTCATACGTAAGTCTCTATCTATTGGATAAATACTTTGTTCAAAAGAATACACCTGATTTCAACAAGATTAAAAAATTAATTGAAGTTATGACGGGAGTATTGCAGGATAAGTCATATATCGAACGTCTGAATGAAACAATGGCTCAGGCTGAAAAGACAGAAATAGGTAAATATGCTCCATTCTTCACCCTGCCTAATGAGAAAGGGGAAAAAATTTCCCGTTCATCTGAAGGATTCAAAGACAAGAATATATTAATCAACTTTTGGGCTTCATGGGGAGATAGTATTTCTAACCAACAAAACAATAAAGAGCTAAAAGCACTCTATCAAACATATAAGAAGAGTAAATACCTAAATATTCTTGGCATTTCTCTCGATATTGACAAGCAACAATGGAAAAATGGTATCAAACGAGATAGTTTAAGTTGGGAACAAGTATGTGACTTCAACGGAATGAATTCAGATATTGCCAAACAATATTCTATCAAACATTTACCCTCAAATGTATTACTCTCACCAGAAGGAAAAATTGTTGCTAAGAATCTGCATGGACAAGAGTTGAAAAAGAAATTGGAAGAGGTAGTTACCAAAGCAGAAGAAAAAGAAAAGAATAGTAAAAAGAAAAAATAATCACTAGCCATCGTGTTAATCAAAGTTTTCGGAGCGGCTGTTCAAGGAATTGATGCAACACTCATCACAATTGAAGTAAACAGCTCTCGGGGCTGCATGTTTTATCTCGTCGGCCTTCCGGATTCTGCGGTAAAGGAAAGTCATCAACGCATTATCTCTGCACTGCAAGTTAATGGCTATAAAATGCCTACCAGTAATTTAGTAGTCAACATGGCCCCTGCTGACATTCGTAAAGAAGGTTCTGCTTATGATTTGCCACTTGCAATCGGTCTTTTAGGTGCTAGTGAGACGATATCCTCTGAAAAGTTTTCACGCTATTTATTAATGGGTGAACTTAGTCTGGATGGTAGTATTCAACCCATCAAAGGAGCTTTACCTATTGCGATCAAAGCACGTGAGGATGGATTCGAGGGGCTAATTATTCCACAACAAAATGCGAGAGAAGCAGCTGTTGTTAATCAACTAAAAGTTTATGGAGTAAGTAATATTAAGGAAGTTATCGAGTTTTTCAATAATGAACGGGAACTAGTGCCGACAATTGTCAATACACGGGAAGAATTTTATGCCCAACAAAGTAACTTTGAATTTGATTTTGCGGACGTCAAAGGTCAAGAGAATGTAAAACGAGCTTTAGAAGTAGCTGCTTCTGGAGGACACAACCTAATAATGGTAGGTGCTCCTGGGAGTGGTAAATCAATGATGGCTAAACGCTTACCCTCTATCTTGCCTCCACTATCTCTAGGCGAAAGTTTAGAAACAACAAAAATACACTCTGTGGCAGGCAAATTGGGCCGTAACTCCTCGCTGATTACACAACGTCCATTCCGCGCACCACATCACACAATCTCTCAAGTAGCAATGGTAGGAGGAGGTAGTTTTCCACAACCCGGAGAAATCAGTTTAGCCCACAATGGGGTTTTATTTCTAGACGAACTTCCTGAATTTTCAAGAAATGTATTGGAAGTATTACGCCAGCCGTTAGAAGACAGATGCATTACCATTTCTCGCGTCAGAAGCAGTATAAACTATCCGGCTAGCCTAATGTTGATCGCATCCATGAATCCTTGCCCTTGCGGATATTACAATCATCCAACAAAGCCCTGTGTTTGCAGTCCGGGACAAGTACAGAAATACTTAAATAAAATATCCGGTCCACTACTTGATCGAATTGATATTCAGATAGAAATAGTGCCTGTTCCTTTCGACAAGATTTCCGACCAGCGACGGGGAGAAACAAGTGCTATAATCCGAGAGCGGGTAATGAAAGCACGACAAATACAAGAAAAACGTTATAAGGATTTTCCCGGGCTACATTGTAATGCACAAATGAATAGCCAATTATTAGACATTTATGCGCATCCTGATGAGAAGGGACTTCAATTATTAAGAACTGCTATGACCCGGCTCAATTTATCAGCCAGAGCTTACGACCGTATATTGAAAGTAGCACGTACCATTGCCGACCTGGAAAGTTGCGAACAGATACTTCCTAATCACTTGGCAGAAGCAATCGGTTATCGCAATCTGGACAGAGAAACTTGGGCAGGATAAGAATAGCATAAAGAAAACAACACAAGGCCAGTTTAGTGTTGCCAAAACCATGGAAGGAATAGAGAATATCTTTAGAACAAAGGGAGTTCCGATATTTGCTAAATTTGATCATGGTAAAAACACTGAGGAAGTCGGGCTAAAAACTTCTCCCTAATCAAATAATAGTCTTCGGTTCCCCTAAAGTAACGAATCTGATGATTGAGTATTCAAGTATTTCTATCAAACTACCTCTAAAAACATCTGTATGGAAAGATATAAAAGAAAGTGTATGGGCTACTTTCCCACAGATGCAGCAATTAGTCACAGATTACGAAATGGATGACAATCCGATTATTATTAATATTCAAACTTTGTTGGAAGGTCTTGTGACAAAGACTGTATATGTGTATTAACAGCTAATTAATCTATTATTCTTCGTATTGACTTCTTAGAAAATTACCATTGCCAATATTCCCATGAAACAATAAAGAGAACATAGTTTTTTAAGTATGCTTAAAGTACCTGTTCTCTTCACTATCTTATGATATGTTTCAACTCAATATATCTTTCAAAACAATTCTCTTATTTCACCACTACGGGGCTAATTATATCACCATCAATAGTTATCACACCATCATCGGAGAAAGTAAGATCCTTAAAGTAAGAGGTACGTGGTTGTATTTTTTCTTGGCTCCAATGAGCATGGAAAATGTATTTGTAACTCCCATCTTTACACATAAAAGGAGCACCATGTCCCGTACCAACTAATTTCATAGTACGGTCTTTATCTTTGTGCAATATTGGATTTCCATCATACTTTTTCCAAGGTCCGAATGGAGAAGAGGCAGTAGCATAACCCACCGCATAATCCTTACTTTTATAATCATTGGCAGAATAAATTAGATAGTACAAGCCATTCTTTTTCAAAACGGAAGGTCCTTCTGTTACATTAGCTTGTACACGCTCCCATGGAGTCTCTGCTCTCACACACTCTACCAGAGTTTCTTCTTTAATACTTTTCAAATCTGCATTCATTTCAGCCACCCAAATAACATTTCCATTGGTAACACGCACAAAGTAGAGATAAGGAGTACCGTCATCATCAATAAATAGATTGGTATCAATACTCTTCTCCTTCCAGATAGGTTCTTTTTTATCCTGTACAAAAGGCCCTGTAGGACTATTAGAAGTAGCTACGCAAATATGCTCATTTACGGAATAAAACATATAAAATTTCTTTTGGGACTTTATATAGTATACTTCAGGAGCCCAATACCATGTAGTTCCCCAGGAATCTTTCGGTGATAATGCCAGTTTATTTTCCCGCCTCCAGTGTTTCAAATCATCTGAAATATAAACCTCAAAACCTTCGACATTTGTACCATAGGCATAGTATTTATCATTATAAAACAACACATAGGGGTCAGCGATAGGTAAACGATCTTCTATAATATCATCAGGTTTATTACTCAAATATGAGCCATTCCGATTTTCGGCACCACACGTCACTATAAGACAATAAAAAAACAATAAAAAAACAAATAATCTCTTCATATTATAAGTTTGTTTTAATTTTATAATCCCAAAACAGAAATCACAACTTATATTCTACACGACAAATGTACAGAAATTCAGTAAGATACAAAAAACAATAATATAAAAACATCCGCATAATACTATAAAAGACACTAACATATTACCTCTTGCATAACAGTTAAATACATCTGGTTCATGGATAATCCATTTATGTCTTGGAGAAAATAAAATAGATATTTATTGTCATTCGTCACTTTTGAGAACCAAACCTCTGATAATCAATAATAGATTGGTGACAATAGTCGGTGAAAATAGAGTGACAATAAAAGTTAAAGACATATCTATTGTCACTTCCACCTTACTATTCTAATTACTTATTTCTCTAATAATCAGCGACTAATTACATAACAAATAATAATCTCGCGAGTAGTAAGATACAATTTAAAGATGTTAAGTCTAGAGTTTTCCACTCCATTTTCATCGGATTCTCTCATAAATCCATACTATGCAACCATTTCATTACTTGTTTTTTATTAATTAGTAGAATTGTTACTCAATCAATAATACGGTATGCAGTAGAACAAATACTGCTAACATTAACATACAAACAAGGCTCGATTACTGTTTTTTGCAAAGTACATATCCTCGTTTCACGTACATGAACCATTCGGATGAGGTACGTGAACCCAAAGGACCACGTACGTGAAGCCATGGGGCCAAGTACGTAAAACGATATTTACTATCTCAAAAAGCCATTAATTGAAACCTCAAAACAACTAAACAAACGGCTTAATTCCTTTTATATAAAGGGGATAACGCAATTTTACACGTCAAATCTATTCAACTGAAACAAAAAGATTGTTTTGCTTCTTTCTATCTATCTTTTTAAAGAGATACTCTATACTACTTCACCACTTCAGGTCTAATCAGTTCTCCATCAATAGAAATTACTCCATCATCCGAAAATGTAAAATCAGCAATGAACGAAGTACGTGGAGCTACTTTACTCTCGTTCCAATGAGCATGAAAGATATATTTATAACTCCCGTCATTACAAACAAATGGCGCCCCATGTCCCGTACCAAACAATCCCGAAGCTACTTTTTGATCTCTCCGTAAAATAGGATTTCCGGTATATTTCTTCCAAGGACCTAGTGGTGAAGTTGCTGTTGCATATCCTACGGCATAATCCTGACTTTGATAATGGTTGGCTGAATAAATTAAATAATATGTACCGTTCCTTCTAAGTATAGAAGGACCTTCTGCCACTTTATCACGAATCGTCTCCCACCCATCTTCAGCACTAATGCATTGTTTCAAAGTTTTCTTCTTAACGCTTTTCAAGTCAGATTTCATTTCAGCTACCCAGATCACGTTACCACCCGTAAAACGTACAAAATAGAGATAAGGAGTACCGTCATCATCGATGAACAGACTGGTATCAATACTTTTTTCGTCCCAGATAGGTTCCTTCTTATCCTGTACAAACGGACCTTCGGGACTATCTGAAGTAGCGACACAAATATGTTCGTCTACAGAATAAAACATATAAAACTTATTTTTCGACTTTACATAGTATACTTCAGGAGCCCAGTACCATCTTGTTCCCCAAGAATCTTTTGGAGAAAGAGCTAATTTTTCTCCTTGTTTCCAATGTTTTAAATCATCTGATATATACACCTCAAAACCATTCCCATGTGTACCATAGGCATAATATGTACCATCATAATTCAATATATAAGGATCAGCAATAGGCAAATTAGATGACACCTTATCACAGGATTCATCTATTCGAGGTACTCCATCATTATTTGTACCATAACAAACAAACGACACACAACTACAAAATAGCAACAAAGAGAATAGTCTTCTCAAATTACAACTCATAAACTAGCTTTTAAAGTATTATATATTTCTGTATCAATCTCTTCCAAATGTCATCTCAATATCGTCAAGCCAAATCGTACCTTCTTCCGATTTTCCGACGTAAAATACCAACTGGTAACTTCCCTTCGAAGGTAACTCCAGTGATTCAAATTCAAAAGTCTGAACGCCATCTGTAAGTGGAACTACCTTATCTATATACTTAACGGACAAATTCCTCATTGTTTCCAGCCTGACAATCATATCTGATTTTTGCAATGACTTCGCTTTAAAACGAACAGATACCTTCTCACCTTTATTCGCATTGAATTCCCATTTCAAGAATCCCATTCTAGGCATATCTCCCGATTTAAGTATCTCAATCTTAGCAGTTTTCTTTCCCGAAATAACTTGCATAGTATCAATAGAAAATTTAATTTTTGCTTTTTCACCGGATGAGCATACCCAACCTCCGAAATTATCTCTAAATTCTCCATTTATACATTCGCGTTTGTAGTCACGCTGACGTTCGCCATAAAAACGAGTATCCATAGGAAGAACTCCAACCTCTGCCGCCCATTGTTTCCATGCAGCATAAAGTTCTAACTTTTTTTCGGGATATTTCGAGGAGATATCATTCATCTCTGTCGGATCCTTTTTTATATCATACAATTTGATTGAGTCTTCACTAAAGGTTTCTCCTTCCATCACTTTGGTGACAATCTTCCACTTGCCGTCTCTTACAGCAATGTTGGCTTCATGTTCCCAAAATGTTTTACCTCTTTCCGCTTTCTTCCCTTGCCAATCCGGAGTCAGGCTAACTCCCTGCATAGGAATAATTTTATGCCCTTTATACAATTGTGGATAGTCGGCCTTTCCTAGATCAACACAAGTAGCCATAATGTCTGTGATATGTCCATACTGGTCGATAAACGAATTACGCATTTTCTTCTTGATACCTTCAGGATAGTGTACTATCAACGGCGTAGCAATTCCTCCTTCATTCGTGTGATGTTTATACTCTTTATAAGGAGTGTCACTCAGGTTTGCCCAATTAATGCGGTAACTCTCATAAGTATCTTCCATCCCATCAACCGCTTTCCTTTTGCCTCCACTGATAAATTCGGCACATGCTCCATTATCGCTCAGAAACATAATCACTGTATTCTCTAATTGTCCCCTTTTCTGGAGTTCATCAATCACTCTGCCTATGCCTTGATCCATCGCATCTATCTGAGCAGCATAGATTGCCATACGCATAACAAACTCATTCTGCTCTGCTTCTGTAAGACTATCCCATGCAGGAACTCTTGAATCACGAGGTGGCAGCTTTACATCTTTCGAAAACAGCCCCATTTCTTTTTGCTTACGGAAACGTTCTTCACGCAAACGGTCCCAGCCTGCTTTATATACTTCCACATACTTATCTATATCCTTTCGCAAGGCATGCAAAGGCCAGTGTGGAGCTGTATAGGCAAGATATAAAAACAAAGGAGACTTTTCGTAATCATGACGATGAATAAAGACCGTAGCACTGTCACTGATAGCATGAGTAAAGTAGAAACTTCCATCCTTAGGGGATTGGAATTGATCATTATTATAGTTATAAGTAGTATTAAAGTAATTGGCCGCTCCTCCTACAATACCATAAAAACGATCAAATCCTCGCTGATTGGGCCAGTTATCTTTAATGCCTCCCTCATTCTGGCGGTCACTACTTACATGCCATTTACCACTCATATAAGTGCTATATCCGGAACCTTTCAACACTTCCGCTATCGTCATACATTCTTTGTTCAAGTATCCTTGATAAGGCGGACGCTGCATATCGGCAGCAGCCATCCATCCCATTCCTGCTTGGTGAGCATACAATCCCGTTAATAGGCTGGCACGAGTAGGACAACTTCTCGCACCATTATAAAATTGCCGGTAACGAAGTCCGTTCTTTGCCAATCGATCTAAATTAGGCGTTTGTACCTCTCCACCATAACAGCCGATATCGGAGTATCCCATATCATCTGCCAGGATTACAATAATGTTTGGTTTCTCCGCATTGCGATTCTGTGCTAGTGCAGAAACACTAACAGCCGCAGTTGCGGCTGTTAGGACAAAGGGAAGTTTATTCATACAATTTGTCTTTTATACAAAAGCATAGTATAATTACTTTATCTTTCCATCCATCAAGAGGATTACTTTGTCAATAGTTTCTCTGCACGTCCCGGAGTAAACAACTCCCAAAGAGATGCAACTGTCCATCCCGGAGCAAAGATATCGTTATAATATCCTTTTCCATTCTTTCCATAATCCCAGTTCGTGTGTTGTACTACTTCCGGATAGTAACCAGTCAAAGCAATTCCACACAAATGTCCTTCATGAGGTAACAGTTGTCTCATTGAAGTTGAGATAACTTCCGCAAAATCAGAGAAACGAGGTTCATTATACTCTTTCGATAGCCATTGCAATACAGAGGCAAATTCAAATACAAACACATCAATATGATTATTTTCTACCGAAACATTTCCCCAGCCACGTGTTTTCAAACCAATATCACCCAGCATCTGACCGGGAGCAAAAGGAACATCCCACAAATAATACCATGATAAGGCAAAATAAGCGGCTTGCTTTGTCAGGTCAGCATAATGTTTATGTTCCTCTCCCTTAGTAACCAATGAAAGATAATAAGTAGCAGTTGCAGCATAAAGTGATGCTTCTTTATCTTCACAATTCGCATCAAGGGTAGATGAGAAATAATCTGCTTTAGAAATCAATTCTTTCTCCAGATAACCTGCAGTCCGCTTAGCACTATCCAAATAACGTTTATCCTTGAAATACTTATATCCCATCACCAAAGGCAATGTAGCAGAAGGAGTGCTTCCCCCACTTTTATCTACAATAGTGAAATCGTCACGAAACTTACGTGGAAAACTGCCGTCAGCATTTTGCAATTGCAGAAACATATCCAGCATTTTCTTCAATCGTTGTTCCCATTCCGGATGTTTACGTCCTTTTTCTTTTTCATAAGCCAGGAAATGGAAGATTGCATAAAGCCCTTCTGACTGACGACGGATGCTATGAACAGGATCTTCAGAATTCTTATCAAAATTAACCGATTCCTTGAAAAAGCCTGCCTCTGTGAAACCATTCTTCAGGTAACTATCAAAGATTTTAGTACTATTAGCCTTCAAATCCTCCCGGTTACATTCCCAGCCATATTCCCAAGCATTGAATGCATTCAGAAGAACACGACCGATAAAACCGACCTCTGCCTGCCCATTACTTGTACATGCGTCTGTCCTAAGATGTATGCCCGAATTATACACCAACGGATATTTATCGACAAAACTACTTACAAAGAATTGGCTAAGAGTCTGCTTCATATACTCAATTGAGTAGGGAGTATCAACAGGCTTGGGAGAATATGTATCATAACAATATTCCCAGGTATGGCGCACAAAATCAGAATAGTCTTTGACTTCACCTTCAACAATTTGCCAGGTCAACAAAATAGTTTCTCCTTTTTTCAGAAGCTGATAAGCAGTCACAGCCGGAGCTAATGTCAATTTACGAATATAACTTTTGGGAGCTTCCCGATAAGGAAAACCGAAAGAAAGAGTAGCAACACCACCTTTATTTTCAAATCCGGTATACCCCAAAGATGTCTTATCCGAAAGAATAATCTCACCTTCCCGATGCGTGGCCAAAGTGCTGTTTACAAACTTATCCAGTCTGTTGACAGTCATAAAACGTTGTGTCTTCTCACAGAAAATTCCCGTAAGAGGTGCACTTAACCTGTCTTCGCTTACAATCCAACTATCTGATGTATGGAATGAAGGAGCCTCTTTGGGTGAACGTAGATTACGTCGATACCAGAACCCCGGCATATAGAACAGGCAGTCATCATGACGGAAGCCGGTTGCCATCTGTTGATTGTAATTAAAATAGACATCTTCCAATGCAGTGATAGATACACTAATACGTAGCCCATCATTACCAGTAACTATATTTTGAGACACAGTCAACGGCATCTTTTCCGAATTCTCCAAATAATAAGTGCCATTATTATTCTGCGATTTCTGAAAAGTCAATGGATAGTGTTTCGCCCCATTTCCAGGTACTTTCAAAGAAATAGATGCAGAAATCGATTCCGGCACATTATTAAAAGCCTCAGCAATAGTGGCACATGCCACAAAAGCCATCCCACAAAGTAAATATTTCAAACTCATATAAAACATGATTGCGAATCAGCCTGTCTGATTCCGTTTGTACTAAATTGTTAAACCAAAGTTAAGGAACATCCTTCACATTGAATAAAAGAAATTGAGCTATAAATAAAAAAATTATCCAAATCAAAAGAAATATCTCCCAAAAGCCTCAATTACTACTCAATACCGGAACAATTACTTTTCCATTAGAGCGGCAGCACACCACAGATAAGGTCCTTGCCCATGATAATCACCCGTGCGGCGTGGACGGTCATAATAATACTGTTTACTGTTCTTCTTATTCGTGCCCACGCAAATTTCTCTCACTTGATTTTTATCATTAAGATATGAGACTAAAGCTATCCACGCCTTACGAGCAGCAGGAGCATATTCTTCAGCATTCAACCATCCATTCTTAACTCCCTTGATAAAAGCAAAAGTGAACATAGCCGATCCGGATGTTTCAGTCCAACAGTCAGACTGGTCAATCAACTGATTCCACAAGCCCTCCGGATTCTGATATTTCTTCAGACTTTCCATCATTGTCCGATAGCCCTCCAAAATACGAGGACGGTCTTTGTGATTTTTAGGCAGACACTGAAGTAATTCCGTCATTCCGGCAGCCATCCAGCCATTTCCGCGCCCCCAATAATAAGGTACATCCGGTGCATGATAGAAAAGACCGTTCGGACGTTGCAACTCATCCAGATACATCACCATCTCTTTAGCTGCACGATCAATATATTTTTTATCCTTCGTCACTTTATAAGCACGAGTCTGCACGATTGTAATCATATACATATCATCAATCCACAAACGAGTTTGCCAGGAATATCCTTTTTCAGCCCATTCCTTTTCCTCCGGTTTCGCATTTGCAGGCACTTTCCATTGAGAATCGGCATAAGGCAATCCTAAATACCAATATTTCTTATCCTTCGTCACAAGATATAACTCAAGTGGCAAACTCCCAAACATATTCACATCAACATGATTCATAATAGGTTGCAACGCTTTCTCCTCGGTAAACAGAGGTTCAAACTTATCTTGCAAACGATTGAGAAGTTCTTTATCTTTTGCAAGATAAGCATACCGTAAAGCCCCGTTCCAATAGAAAGTCTCCGGATAACCAATCCATTTTCCGACATGAAGCGCATGTTTCTCTGTCAGAAAACGATAGGCCAATCGCTTACCTATTTCCTCCGGAGTAGAGCCCTCCGGGAAATCTTTCAACATACTCGTTTGAGCAAACAACAACTGAAAAGGAATAAAAAATAATAATATTAATACCTTCTTATACATAAATACCTAATCTTTATTTATTCAACAATATATCTTTCGATTCAACATTATATCCATCTACCCGCAAAAGCATCTTATCAACACCTTCTTTACAATCTACCTGAAAACGGATTTCTTTAGATTCACCGGGCATCAAATAAAAATATCCGTCATCAAAATAAGCTGGACGAATGGGCGCATCTGTTTTTGCATTCCTCAAAGTCAATGCTATTGCGGCTGCCAGATATTGTCCTGGATTTTTCACAATAAGTTTACCCTCATAATGATTTGCTTTTTTCGCAAAATTCTTCACAGATACATTCACCAAAGCAATCGGTAAATCAGTCAAAACCTTTCCATCCCATTCCTTTTGATTGAGCCAATAGACATTATCATCCAACAACTTTCCATTATTTGTTGTCAATACCAGCTTTACCCAACTGAAATCAGGAAGACCTTTTATATCCTCTAATTGTGCTACAGGAGTCAGTGCATTAGCTGTCACATGACTTACCTTCTGTTGTGAGGAACGTATCTTTTTTCCTACTTTATCGTAAACCACGACTTCCACTTTCAAATTCCGATATTCTTTCAGCGTAGTATTAATAACATCAACTTTATGTTGACTATTAAGACTCATCTGAATATGAAGAGGACGGCACGCCTTTTGAGTGCCATAATAGGCACCGGCAGTTTCGCCATTTGAACTGTAATTCTGCCAAACCATACTGGGCCATGCAGGATGGCTCATCCACAATAGCACCCCGGAAGCATCATTCCACATCTTACTATTCCATGCTTCAAAAATAGCCCGATGGCTTTCGTAATTAATCAATTGTGCTTTCCGACAAAAATCATCCAAGTTATCAGAAGGTCCCAGTTTACGATCCATCCCTTCCTTATAAAGCTCACTAAAAGTCTTACTACCATATCTATGATTATGCCAGTCGTGATAATACCAAACATCACTAATGGGCCATGTATCCTCTTCCGCCATAAACTCACGAACTGTTTCAGCCGTAGGTAGCGAAGGAGTACCCACTTCGGATCGGAATCCTCCTGCTAAAGAACGGTAGTACCAGCCTGCATCAAACTGATAACGCCAAGGCCCGCTTCCTGAACTATTCAATGAACGGGAATTTCCTGTATAATGCCTGCTGCCGTCCTCTTTAGCTAAAGTGGCGGCCAACATGTACTCAAGTTCATTGGTTGCAAATCCTTCATTACGTGCACACCATAAAGCGATAGAGGGATGATTGCGGAAACGACGTACTGTTTCGGTCACATTTCTAACGAACAGGCAGTTATCCAGCGGATTGAGGTTAAACCCATCTGTCGAAAGCCAAAAATCATTCATAACCAACATTCCGTACTCATCACAAAGCTCATAAAATACTTCTTCCGTACTCTCACCCGTCCAGTTACGAATCATATTATAATTCATATTCTTATGCAACTTCAAGGCAGGTTCCAGTCGTTCCCGGGAAACTCGCTTCATACCATCATCCATTCCCCAGTTACCTCCTTTACAAAAAATCCGTTGTCCGTTCACCTTTATAACCATATATTCTTTCATCAGTGAATCTTTTATCAACTCTATTCCTTGTGAAGATACTGGTTTTAATAAATAGGGGACAAACTCTCCATCGTAATTCGTATAGCGAACTTTATTATCTGTTTTCTTACGTTTCACAGTATCAAAAGCGGGTTTTCCATCCTGCAAAGCAGCAGTCGGATTATAGTTCAAACGCACTATAGGAGAGTTATCCTCGTATGCAGACAATTCATACTCCAACTCACGGATACCGATACGCATCTTCTTTACGTCAAGTGTGTCCTTACCTGATGAAATCAGACTTAAAGATGCATCATATAAATACTGTTCTCCATACCCATTCGGCCACCAGAGACGTGGATTCTTCATTTGCAGTTCTTTGCACTCATTAGAAGTCAGCTTAATCATCCTCTTTTCATTTGCATTCAAAGAAACCGGATAAACAGCTGACACTCCGCCAATATTAAAATGCAAATTAGCAGTACGAGTCGTTTTAGAAGAATTATAAATCTCCGTCTGAACGATAAAATTGACAGAAGTAGTGTCAGGCAAAGGCAAATCCGTAATAACATGTGTATCAACGATTTCCAATTCATTTCCAAATTTGATTCTGACATCCTGCCAAATACCCATGTTTCGGTCGCGTATGCCGGGAATCCAATCCCAGCCTTCTGAAGAAATAAAAGTAGGACCATCCAGGCACAATGCTCCACCATTGGGACCAATTCCTTCTTTCCTATTTGCCTCGTGAGGAATACCGGGATTATTAGGCGGAAGAATACGAATGGCCAACAGATTCTTTTTATCATAATCCACCCAAGGAGTTATATCAAAAATACCTCTTTCAAAAGCACCGGTCATCGTTCCTAATAATTGCCTATTGAACCAGATCTCCGCTTTATAATTGATTCCATTCAGAATCAACTTCACTTTCTCTCCCTTTTTATTACGAGGAATATTAAAAGAATTGCGATACCACCAGTCCATCCGGCAAAGCGTATCGGGAATCAATAAATTATTAAGTCCCCAATAAGGATCAGGGTATACACCCTGATCCACCAATGTAGTTAATACTGTACCTGGGACTGTTGCCGAATACCATTCGCTTGTATCTAAATCTTGCGCAACTACAGATTTTTCAGCTGCTCTGGCTTTATACCCTTCTATCATTTCCCATCCTTTGGATAGTTGATACTCCCAATCGGAAAGCGGACTCAATTCTCCGGGTTCTATCACCTTCTTTTTAGGATTAGCTGTTTGAAACGAATGTTTTGAATGAGGTATTACCTCGGAACTCTGCTTGCGGGGCAGACCAAAATTCCATTTCAGTTTTTGCGAATAAATACATTCTGTAGAAGAACACAGAAAAATAGCAATACAAGCAATATATATATTCAGCTTTATTCTCATTGTTTTATAATCTACTATTTAATCTTCAACTTCTTTACATCATCACATACGGCGACTGCTACCCGAGAATCCGCACAACCGTAATAGAGGTATAATTTCCTTTTGTGATATGCAAGCCCCTCAATAAATACTGTTCCATCTTTGTACTGTCCGCTCTTCTCAAAAGGAGCCTCGGGAGCAAAGAAAGGCTTATCCAAACGATCCAATACTTTATAAGGATCGTCACCATCCAATAACAGCTGTCCGGCACAATAAGCATTGGCTGGATAGTCAGCATCTCCAGTTTTACCACTATTCTTACCATTATACATAAGAACAATACCATGTTTGGTACGAACAGCCGGAGGACCACATTCTGTCAGCAAACTGTCAAAATGCCCTTTACGAGGTTGTATAATTTTCATTAGCTCATTCTTCTCATCCAAAACCGGATACCAGTCAATCAGGTTATCAGAAGTAGCAGCATATACCGCATACTCTCCCCAATACATCAAATACTTACCGTCAACTTTATCAATGACCAATTGATTTCCTTTCAATTTTGTTAGAATAGAACCTGACTTGCAGAAAAGATTATTAAATCGACCGTTATATGCCTTATCAAAGGCAAGTCCATGCTTTGTCCAATTCTTCAAATCTCGGGAAGTAGCTACAGCAAGACGCGCTTTTTTTCGATTCCATGCCGTATAAAGCATCACATACAATCCGTCTTCGGTCATAGCCACACGAGGGTCTTCACAACCACCCGGCCAATCTTGATCTTTAAAATTATCTTCGGCAGGAAAAAGAACAGGGCTAGCCATCCTCTTCATCTCAATCCCATCCTTACTTTCAGCATAACCAACACGTGAAGTTCTTTTACCTATGCCTTGAGCCGAATTATCTTCTGCGCGGTAAAGTACAATAATTTTTCCGTCTTTTGTAGTAGCAGCCGGATTAAATGTATCACTTTCTTCCCACTTCACTTGCTGTTTCCGCATCGGACAATAAAATTCTGTCGGTTGCGGTGATATGACAGGATTAACTCCTTCCGGACGATGGAACGGACCAATCACCCAATTATTATCCTGTTCTTCCTGAGTAGTATCTAAAGAAGGTGCATTAGTAAATCCACATGCTGATAATATACCGACTACACCTATGATAAACTTAAGTTTCATCTCACTTCTTTTTAATGATTAAAATGATTTCTCTACAATATCAATGATTGATTCTACAATCTACCGAAACAAAGAAAGCAGAATCAATTCATATTCTTACTTTTCTACTTCAATTTATATTCCTGCTTATTTATATTCCAGCCTTTCAGTGCCAACACAGCTCCATCTTTCAACTTTCCTTTTGCGGTTTCAATGGTTACCGTTTTCTTTTCACCCGGCATCAGGGAGAAGAAATTATCTGTATAGAACGACGGACGTATCGGACTCATCTTTGAATTCAGGAATTGCAACTGATTAAAGAAAGCAATCTGCCCGGAGGTATTTCTCAAAGTAATATCTACAAAGTAATTGTTATCATCTTCTCTTACTTTATAGGTAAGTTTCACTTTTGCCTGCTTCAGTTTACTCAAATCTTCAAAACCTGAAGCAGCCGGACCGGTCAAAGTCTTGCTTCCTTCATATTTGTCATTGGAGCGCCAATAGAAATTGGAAGAAACATCTTTTCCATTTTCATCTTTCAGAATCAGTTTAATAAAGTGAACTTGAGATATGTTTTCCGGGAAACGAATAGTCAGCGCATCATTCACCACTCCATCCGAAGGCAGATTAACCACTGCTGATTCTTCAAATACTTTCTTGCTGTTAATATCGTAAACCTGTGCTATCACTTTATAATTCTTAAATTCACGATAATAATCATTCACTACAGACACTGTATTTTTCAAATAGTCAAACTGTGCATGTAATGGCTCTAAAGAGTTGGCAGTATGATAAAGGGATGCTGTCGGTTCCAGAGACCAGTCCCACATACGGGAAGCCACTTGAGGCATAGAGCAGTTATGATACCAAAACAAAAGTCCGGAACAGAAACGATCACCATAATCCAGCTTATTGTAGTTCCATACTTCCCAGATACTCTTCGAATTAATAGCTCCCAACAGTTGTCCTTTCTGTGCAAACTCATCAATGGATGATGATTTTCCGTAGTTATTCACCAAGTCTGTATACATAGTACTCATCAGATGGAAACCATTTCCATCCAGATAATCCCATACTTCCTTATTAATAGGCCAAAGGTCTTTTTCATCCATCATTTCCCGGAGGATTTCCACAGTCGGAAGAGTAGGTGCACCGTATTCCGGATTAAATCCGTCTACACGGCTTCCTCTGGGAGAGGCCGTATTTTCATAATGCTGCATCGGATTTACCTGTTTGTAAGGACTGCCATCATGCACTCCTTCACATTCGGACTGCATCTGGAAGCCACGTGTACCATCCAGTTTATTCAGTAATTCAGGAGTACCGGTAACTTCTGTACTCTCATTAGAAGCAACATAATAAGCCAAAGAAGGATGATTACGAATACGTTTTACGGTAGATTCCACATTACTCATATAAAGGCCCTTGTCATGCGGATGACGAGTGTCACCGGTCATCCAAAATTCTTGCCATACCAACAGTCCCAATTCATCACACAATTGGAAGAAATAATCAGACTCGGCAATTCCGCCTCCCCACATTCTTAAAAGGTTGACACCGGACTGACGGGAGTAGCGCAATTCAGCATAAGTACGTTCATCTGAAGTTCTCAACATGGCTTCCGGTATCCAGTTGGTACCACGAATAAATAATCGTTTGCCGTTCACATAAAAGACACGTGATTTATCGGGAGTCTTTCTATCCGAGACAATTTCACGAATACCGAATCTTGTCTTTACAGAATCACAATCTTTACCGTCAACTGATACTGTCAGTTTCAGATCATATAAGTTTTGTGGTCCTTTATTGACAGGCCACCACAATTTTGGAGAGTTAATAATCAGTTGCGGGAATTCTTCGGGGGAGAAGGTTGCTGTTTTTTCTTCTCCACGCATCAGTCGGAAGGTCTTTTCGAAAGTGATATTTTCACCCACAATTTCACCCTTCACCTTGCAACTGATTACCCGGTTACTGGTCGATGGATTGATAATTTCAACCGATACAGTCTCACGAGCCTGGTCATAATCAGGTTTTCGCAATTCAGATTTAACGAAAGGATGGCGTAATGCTACTCTGCCTGTAGCATAGAGGGAAATATTTTTCCATATACCTGTATTACGGTCACGGATACCGTCCATAAAGGTAAAGTCCCAACCTACCGTCATCAACATGGTAGTATTCAAACCAATGTTACCGTTTCCACCGTTATGGAATTCGCCGGCTGCTCCCCAGGATTTCGGCTTCGCACTTCCGGGAACATCTACCGGATAGACCTTTATAGCCAGTCCGTTTTTTCCTCCGATTTTCACAAAATCCGTAACATCAATATAGTCCTGAATAAACATACCGTTCATTGTGCTCAATAAGTTACCATTCACCCATACTTCTGCCCGGTAGTTGATACCATCCAACTGTAACCAGACAGTCTTTCCCTTGAATGACTGCGGTACTGTAAAATCTGTCCGAAACCAATAGGTGTAAAAGTCACGTCCGGTTTCAGAAATATCCGGTATCAATTTAGATTCAATCTTATTATTGATTCCATAATAAGGCTCCGGGTATTTTTGGTTATACACCAAAGAATTCAAAACTGTTCCGGGAACGATGGCCGGCATCCAATTTGTAGTTGCATAATTGGATAACGAAATCTTTTCTCCGGGATCTGTTGCATCTCCAGCTTTTATCATTTTCCACTGGTAGTCGCCCTGATGACCAATTTCAGAATCAAGCCAGATGCGTTGCGCATTTCCGACATTGTTCTTCCCATTCTGTGCTGTCACTACTGCAGCAAAAAGTAATAATAAAATCGGGAAAAAGGTTTTAGCAATGTTGTGCATATTCGTACGTTACAATTTATTTGTTTATATAATCTTAAAAGTCTAAAAACGGATGAGGACAAAAATAGTGTTTTCTAGCTGTCCGGTATGCCAAAAACAAGTCAATAAATGAAATTTGAGTCCCAAAATCTTCGAAGATTCTGTAATCCCGATTCTGATTGGCAGATGCAAGCGTAGTTTTGGCAATGGGCTCACGACCCAATCCCAAATGATAACGCTTTCCTTGATGTGCTTCCAAAGCTACAATCAAGTCACGAAGACTTTCACGATTACTGAGTTGACCGAACATCATTGCAAGTAACTGACTCCAGCAAGTGAAATGTTTCACATAACGATTGCCATCATACTTGTCTACAAGTCTTCTGAACTTATCATTGTTCAAGAATTCTACTAACTGAGCGAAAACATATTTATCTTGGTTCATTTGAGGTCACCTTAATTGACCTCAAAGGTATGATTTCAAATCGTCGCGACTAAAAAGTAGTATCTAATAGACTATATTTCAATTATTTCAAAGAACTATTTATCCACTTTTACGGGACAGTAATGACATTAATTATTAAAATTGATTATTAAAATTGATTATTCTTCCAATAAAGCAACAGTACACCAAAGATATGGAGCTTGGCCATGATAATCACCTGTATTACGTGCTCGGTCATAATAATATTGCATATCATTTTTTTTATTGGTACCCACACAAACCTCTCTGACTTTACCATCTGAATTAATATAAGTAATCATTGCCAACCAAGCTCTGCGAGCAGCCTCTCCATATTCTTTTACAGACAACCAACCATATTTCACTCCCATAATAAATGCGTATGCAAACATTGCCGAACCTGACGTTTCTATCCAACAATCTGGTTTATCAATCAATTGCCGCCACATCCCCTCTTCTGTCTGATAATTCTTCAAACTTGCCATCATACTCTGAAAACCTTGTATGATACGTGAATAATATGGACTAGATTCCGGCAAAAAACGAAGCACCTCCGCCATACCAGCTGCCATCCATCCGTTTCCACGTCCCCAAAAATATGGGACATCCGGTGCATGATAGAAAAGTCCGTTCGAGCGTTGTAATTCATCCAAATACATTGCCATTTCTTTAGCGGCACGTTCGACATACTTCATATCACCTGTCGCTCTGTAAGCATGCATCTGTATAATGGTAATCATATACATATCATCAATCCATAAACGAGTCTGCCAACTATATCCTTTCGCATCCCATTCCTTTTCTTGAGTTTTCGCATTTTCAGGAATTTCCCATTGTGTGTCAGCATAAGGCATTCCCATCTCCCGATAACGTTCATCCTTGGTTATCAAATACAGTGTCAACGGAAGACTGCCAAACATATTCCGATCAACATGATTCATAACAGGCAGAAAATTCTTATCAATAGAAAAGAATGATTCAAATCCAGCTTTCAAAGGTGACATCAACTCATTATCTTTAGTCACTTCTGCATACTTCAATGCACCATTCCAAGTAAAAGTCTCAGCATAACCTAGCGTTTTTCCATTATGTTTACCTTTTGCAAAAAGATGCCCTAACCGCTTACCTATCTCCTTAGGAGTACTTCCGACTGGAAAGTTTATTAATGACGGAATATCAATAGTACGCTTAGCTTGCAACACCCATTCCAAGATCTCCAATCCCTTCCCCCCTTGATTATAATGAATAGTCAACTTATAATACTGATATGCTTCATTATTACTCAATGCCAGTAATTTCTTTTCCGCTTTTCCAAATGTTTGACGAACTCTATTGTCTAATTCTGTCCATTCTACATTGTCGTTCGACCCATAAAGAGACCATGCACCAGGTGCGTTTCCTTCTTTATTTCCAGTTGCCATTATCGAATAATAGCGTACCGTAACCGGCTCTTTTCCTTTCCAAATTATAGAGACAGATTTATTAGGAGTATAGAAAGAACTTGTCCAATCCCCATCAACCAAATTACCAATATTTTTGCCTTCAGGAGAGTCATCATATTCAGGAGAAATACTACCTTCTATCGGCATATTATAATTATCCGTATTCAACTGATACACATAAGTATATTTTTCTTTTCCTCCATTTCCTAAACTCTCCTGAATAGTCGGTACAGATTCTCCATCCTCATTGGAACAGTTATAAAAAAGATTGCCTAATATTAAGACTAAGAACAAATAAAATAATATTTTCCCTGTATAATATACTCGACTATTATTTTTCATCACATATACTATTTTTATTATTTACCTTCAAGTTCCAACATAGCCAAACGAGCTAATATTTCTACAAAAGCTCCCTCGTGAAGGATCTCCCATGAAGTATTTGTTTTTCCAACAAAATACTTATTACTCAACAGATTAGTATTCTGATTACGGCATTCAGATTTCCAAGCTTGCAACATACTCTTTTCAAATGCGGTTACATACTCTCTCCTCCCATCAATCTTATACAACTCTAGGAATCCACGAAACAATACAGAATAGAACCATATATGATCTCCATTGATACAATAAATCTTTTCTCTCAATTCTTTTGAATCATATAAAGTAAACCACTTTTTATGAGCTGAGCGGGCAATCTGCTGCGCATCAGTCAAATATTGTTGTTCTCCTGTTATATTGTACAACAAACACGCAGCTTGCATCGGCTGACCGGAATTATAGCTATATTTACTCTTGCCAATAGTCAATGAAGGAGTAATATTATCATAGAAAAGATAATCGCCCGGATCTTGCATATACTGTATTAACCATACATATAGTTCTTTAGCCTTATCCAAATATTTTTGTTCTTTTGTTATCTGATATAATTTACATCCCAACACCGCTGCCGGTGCAGTAGAACAAGTATGTTTATTACTGTAAACAGGTTTCTCTCTCCACAAAATACCTCCACCACACGAATTAGTATTTCCGACCATCAAATAATCCCAAACCATTTCTGCCTTCTCAAGAAAACGTTTCTCTTTAGTTTGTTCATACAGTTCCGCCATATCCAGTCCAATCCAGACATTATCATCATAATATCTCTCATTTCCATTTTGCGGATAAACTGCATAAGCCTTAAGATTATTGTCAGTTGTAATGAAACGGTTGATACTGTTGTACATACGGTCAGTCATATCTGCATACTTTTTTTGGTAAACAGGCACTCTAGAAGAAACCTCGCGCAAAGCAACAAAACCTGAAAAACCCGCTCCCTGCCCCCAAACAACAGCATCTCCATCCCAATACGGTCCGGTAGCAAGCGGATATTTTGTATTCCAACAGTCACGCGCTGATTTGCCAAAATAAAGATTCATCAATGAGGTCATCAGAATATCTGCTCTTTCCAGAAAATGTGTTCTCACCACCTCCTCTTCACGAAGCGGGGTAGCAATGACCGTCAACTCATCAGAACGTCTCCCATAATTATCGACTGCGACAGCAGTTATAATATAACTCCCCGGTTCAGAAACAACAATTAATAGTGTACTAACTTTTTCTGTAGCAATACGTATATTTTTCTTCGTGACGTTCTCAAATTTATCTCCCTCCAGTAAATAAGTGATTTCCACAGAAATAGCTCCGACTGGATTAGTCCAGCTTACTTGCAATTCATTCGCTCTCTCCGTTTTCTCCGCCATAAGATCGGCAACCGGAGGTACTATTTTTTGCCCCTGTCCGTCTTGCTTTCCATCATCTATTTCATCCATGACAGGCGAGCCGCCTCCACCACATGCACCTAATAATACAGATAAGAAAAAGATGCAGATACCTAACAGCATATTAAATCGGATATTTTTCATGACATTTCTGGCTTATATGGTTACTTTATTCTCACCGGTTCAATCGTTGCTCCTGTAATACTAATTACTCCTTTATCGGAGATATTGAAGTTACTGATATAAGAAGTACGGGGACCTACACTTGTCTCACTTGCATGAGCATGAAAGATATATTTGTAACTTCCATCGGCACAGACAAATGGCGCTCCATGTCCTGTACCGACCAAGCCTACAGACTTAGCAGCATCTTTGTCTCTCCGAAGAATCGGATTTCCACTATACTTGGTCCAAGGTCCTTTAGGAGAACTAGCAGTTGCATATCCTACAGCATAGTCTTTACTTTCATAATGGTTTGCCGAATATATCAGATAATAAGTATTCCCTTTTTTCAATAGCGAAGGACCTTCGGCAATCGTACCTTGTTTCTTCTCCCAAGGTTCAGTAGCACTTATACATTTAGTCAATGTTTCTTTTTTTATACTGGTCAAGTCGTCATTCATTTCCGCTACCCAAATCACGTTTCCCCCGGTAAATCGTACATAATAGAGATAAGGAGTACCATCATCATCTATAAAAAACGAAGTATCAATTCCTTTCTCATCTGCTACAATAGGCTGCCTTTCTCTCTGTATAAAAGGGCCTTCCGGGCTAGTAGAAGTAGCTACACAAATATGTTCCTCCACCGAATAGAACATATAAAACAAATTCTTTGATTTCACATAATACACTTCTGGAGCCCAATACCATTTAGTTCCCCAGGAATTTTCCGGTGACAAGGCCTTAATATTATTTCGCTTCCATTGCTTCAAATCTTCAGAGATATACACTTCGAAGCCGTTAACACGAGTACCATATGCATAGTATTTACCTTCATAGTATAACACAAAAGGATCAGCAATCGGCAATTTATACTCTGCTATTATATCCGGGTCAATCGCATCTTTTTCGGCTGGAGTACCTAAAATCATCACTTTCTCAGAACGCTTACCATAATTATCTACAGCTACAGCACCAATTTGATATATTCCAAATTCTGGTAATTGGAGTGTATATTTGCTATTTTCCTCACCATATACACGTACATTAGTAGTTAAGGAAGTATCCCCACCACCTACTACTAAAGCATAAGAAATCTCTACTAATACTGCATCTGAAGGATTTTTCCATTTCAGTTGCAATTCGTTAGCTTTTGATGTGGCAGCAGCAGTAAACTCAGTGATCGGATCCATGCTATCCTCCTGAACATCTCCGCTTTCCGTGTTTTTTCCTTCATCCAATGCTTTTTCATTATCATCATTACATGACACCAAGCATGTCATCCCTATAATAAACAAAATATTGAAGAGTATTCTTTTTCTCATACCTTTCCTTTTAAAAGAAGTAAATAATTAGGTTAAAAAAGGAGAAGACTTAAACAGATGTCAACCTTCTCCCTATAAGTTTTATTAGAATAGAAAAAGGGGGAGAACCTTCCTATCACATAGATAGAATCCCCCCCAATATTTATAAGAACTAAACAAACTTCAGTTTACCACTGAATCTGCTGATCTTCGTCAGGAATCAAAGTATTCAAATTACGCTGCATTGCCAAAGAACCTTCTACCACGTATTCAAGCTTTGTACCAGGGACAGTTGTATAATCCTTAAAAGAGTAAT
>ERZ826016.1285-NODE-1285-length-24347-cov-2.806850_pt1 | contig 24347 bp, 18 predicted proteins | sample MGYA00519872_ERZ826016 | MGnify/ENA primary metagenome ERZ826016 (study PRJEB31778, sample SAMEA3449218) | human gut metagenome | biome: human gut; feature: human-associated habitat; material: faeces | place: United Kingdom | collected 2010/2012 ... | reverse complement strand
TCCCGCACCGAGCCGGAGCCCTACGCCCTGGAAATGGCGAACAAATACGACGTACCGGTATTCTATTCCGATAAGAAGACTTCCAACTTCATGGCGGCCATCATCGGCTGGCTGAACGTGCAGCTGGCGCCCCGTATCTCTATCCACGGCGTGCTGGTAGACATTTACGGCGAAGGTGTACTGATCACCGGTGAAAGCGGTATCGGTAAAAGTGAGGTGGCCCTGGAGCTGATCCACAGAGGACACCGCCTTGTATCAGATGATGTAGTAGAGATCAAGAAAATTTCCGATGCAGAGTTGATTGGTTCAGCACCGGAGATTACCAGACACTTTATTGAACTGAGAGGAATCGGTATCATTGACGCCAAAACATTGTTTGGTGTAGAAAGTGTTAAAAATAACCAGAAGATCGATCTGGTCATCAAACTGGAAGAGTGGAACAAAGATCAGGAATATGACCGTATGGGACTGGAAGAGACTTATATTGAGTATCTTGGCAACAAGGTTGTGTGCCACCAGATCCCAATCCGTCCGGGACGAAATGTAGCCATCATCTGTGAGTCCGCAGCCGTCAACTATCGACAGAAAAAGATGGGATACAACGCGGCCAGAGAACTGTACAATCGTGTTACAAGTAATCTGACCAATTCGCAGCAGTGAGGTGAAAGGGTATGAGTAATTTTTATGCAGGTGTGGATGTAGGTGCCACCACTGTAAAGATCGGAACTTTTTCTGACAAGGGAGAACTGATCGAGAAGTGGGAGATCCCAACGAGAAAAGAAGAGCAGGGTGCCCACATCCTACAGGATATTGTGGACAGTCTGGAAGCCAAAAGAGAAAAATGTCAGGGAAATATACTTGGTATCGGCATGGGAATCCCGGGTCCGGTTACGGATGACGGGGTGGTGCACCGGTGTACTAATTTTGGCTGGGGTGTTTTTTCTGTAAAAGAAAAAGTGATAGAAATGACCGGCGTGGGAAGAGTGCGAATTAGTAATGATGCCAATATAGCAGCCTTGGGAGAAATGTGGAAAGGTGGCGGAAGAGGCCACGACAGCATTGTGATGGTGACCCTGGGAACCGGCGTAGGAGGCGGTATTATCCAGAAGGGCCGTGTGCTTATGGGAAGCAGCGGAGCCGGAGGAGAGATCGGCCATATAAAAGTAGAGTTTGACCACCCGGCACCTTGCGGATGCGGCAACAGTGGCTGTGTGGAGCAGTATGCATCTGCTACCGGTGTGGTGCGTATGGCGAAAGAAAGTATGGAGCCAGATTCCGTGCTGGCGCAGAAGGCAGAAACGCTGACGGCGAAAGATGTGTTTGATGCGGCCAAAGCAGGGGATACTTATGGATGCAAGGTGGTAGACCGGTTTGGACGATATCTTGGCATAGCACTCAGCAATGTAGCCCAGGTAGTGGATCCGGAGGCCTTTGTAATCGGCGGCGGTGTATCTGCCGCAGGACAGATCATATTGGATTCTGTGGAAAAATATTACAATGAGTATTCTATGTTTGCGTTGAAAAACAAGGAATTTCATTTGGCAGAACTTGGGAATGATGCCGGTATTTATGGTGCAGTAAGAATGGTTATGTTCCAGTAGGAACAAAAATCGGATTGGAGGACACATGACAGAGCAGACAATGGAGCCTTTGGCAAAACACACAACATTTCGGATTGGGGGACCGGCGGATTATTATCTGATCCCCGAAAGCCGTCATGAGGTAAGAGAAGCCGTATTGTATGCCAAGGAGAAAAAACTGCCATTTTATATATTAGGAAAGGGAAGTAATGTATTGTTTTCGGACGAAGGGTTCCGAGGCGTTGTGATCGAAGTCGGAAAAGGAATGTCGGGAATCGCGCTGGAGAGAGCCGGTGTGGTGCGGGTACAGGCAGGTACCAGCATGAGCGCCATGGCTGCCAAAATGGCAGAATGGGGACTGGCTGGGTTTGAGTTCGCAGCCGGGATCCCGGGAACACTGGGAGGTGGCATTGCGATGAATGCAGGTGCCTATAATGGCGAGATCAAAGACTGTATTCTTACGGCTACGGTGTTAGACCAGAGCGGCAGAGTCCGCATTTTGAAGGCAGATGAACTGGAACTGGGGTACCGTACCAGCATTATCCAGAAAGAAGAATATATTGTGCTGGAGGCAGAATTTTATTTTGAATCAGGAAATCCGGAAGGCATCAAGGCCCATATGAGAGATCTGAACAGCCGGCGCAGAGATAAACAGCCGCTGGAATTCCCAAGCGCAGGCAGTACATTTAAACGTCCGGAAGGGCATTATGCCGGCAAACTCATTGAAGATGCGGGATTGAAGGGGTACCGGGTAGGAGATGCCCAGGTGTCGGAAAAACATTGCGGATTCGTGGTAAACAGAGGCGAGGCGACAGCAGAAGATGTAAAGAAACTAATCCGGGATGTACAGGACAAAGTATGGGATGAATTTCAGGTAAAACTGGAACCGGAGGTAAGGATCATTCCGGAAAACGGACTATAAGGAAGAAAGGCTAGTGGTAGAATGAGATTTGTGATTGTGACAGGCATGAGTGGTGCCGGTAAAAGTTCAGCGATGAAAATACTGGAGGATGATGGTTTTTTCTGCGTGGATAATCTTCCGGTATCCCTTCTGGCTACTTTTATAGAACTGACAGAGGGCTCCAGTGAACCATTGGAAAGAGTGGCGCTGGGACTGGATATCCGGGCAGGTCACAATTCTCTGGCGGAAGCCGCTCCGGTGATCGAGTCCTTGAAAAAGGAAGGCTATACGCTGGAGATTCTTTTTATGGAAGCAGAGACCAAAGTCCTTGTGAAACGGTACAAGGAAACCAGGAGAATGCATCCTCTGGCCAAAGGCGGACGGATGGCAGCAGCTATTGAAGAAGAGAGAGAATGTCTGAAAGACCTGAAAAAACAGGCTGATTATATTATAGACACCACCACTCTTCTGATCCGTGAACTGAAGCAGGAACTGGACCGGATCTTTGTGCAGAATGAGGATTTTTGCAACTTTTACCTGACCTTTGTATCTTTTGGGTTTAAGTATGGTATCCCGGCAGATGCAGACCTTGTTTTTGATGTCCGTTTTCTGCCAAATCCCTTTTATGTAGATTCGCTGAAGCCACTGACAGGAAATGACGAGGCGGTGTACGACTATGTCATGAGTACAGACAAGGCAAAGACATTTTTGGAAAAATTAAAGGACATGCTGTCGTTTCTGATACCAAATTACATGATAGAAGGAAAAACCCAGTTAGTTATCGCCATTGGCTGCACCGGGGGCAAACATCGCTCGGTAAGCCTGACCAATGCAATTTACCGGGAATTTGAAAACACGGAATACGGATGCAAAAAGGAACATAGAGATATTGAAAAGGATCGGTTGAGAAATATATGTCGTTCGCCAGAAAAGTAAAAGAAGAAATAAAAGAACAGATCGATAAAAAAAGACACTGTCAGATCGCAGAACTGGCAGCGTATTTTGCGTTTATAGGATCCGTTGTGATGACAGAAGAAGGTGGGTATGAAATTCATTTTCATACGGAAAACTTGACAGTTTTACAAAAAAGTTATATTTTATTTAGGAAGGCATTTCGCACGACCCCGGATATTTCAGTACGGGGTGAGCATCAATATTCTTTGTATATACTGGATGAAGACATTGCCCAGCAGTTTATAGAGGCGGTCTGGCTGCAGAGCGGTTCCGTGCTTGTGGCAGATCCGGTAGTGGAGAGAGTATGCTGCCGGCGTGCATTTTTGAGAGGAACATTTTTGACGGGGGGATCGGTGACCGATCCAAACAGTGGGTATCACCTGGAGATGATGGCAGGAAGCAGAGAAAAAGCAGAAAGTCTCTGCCGGCTGATCCAGTCATTTCAGGTAGAAGCAAAGATTGTAGAACGGAAAACGAATTACATTGTGTATATGAAAGAGGGGGCGGCTATCGTTGATTTTCTCAATATCATCGGAGCTCATAAGGCATTGATGGAGTTTGAGAATGTCCGTATTTTGAAAGAGATGCGCAATTCTATCAACCGGAAAGTGAATTGCGAGGCTGCCAATATAAAAAAGACCGTGTCCGCAGCATCCAGGCAGGTAGAAGACATACAATATATTCGGGACACAATTGGTTTTGAAAGTCTTTCGGAGAATCTGGCTGAAATGGCGAAAGTCAGACTGGCACATCCGGATGTACCTTTGAAGGAATTGGGGAGCTTGTTAGAAACGCCGCTGGGAAAGTCCGGTGTCAACCATCGGTTACGGAAACTAAGTGAAATAGCACAAAACCAGCGTGAGAAAGACGCACAATTGGAGGAAAAAAATGATTAGAAAAAGTATTGATGTCAGTGTAGGAACTGAAAGTGGGAGACCGATTGCTATGTTAGTACAGGTAGCAAGCAAATATCAGAGCAAGATCAATATTTGCCAGGGAACCAAAACAGTCAACGCAAAAAGTATCATGGGAATGATGACATTAGGCCTGGCATCGGGACAGCAGTTGGAGATCGCCATTGACGGGGAAGATGAAGATATGGCTATGGTCAGTATTGAGGATTATCTTACAGGAAAATAAAGGAAAGATTCTTTCAGGGGTGCGCTTCGGTGTCGCCCCTTTTTTTGAAGGCAAAGCTCAGCAAAGGATGAGCCAGGTAGGTTGATAAGGAAGGAAAAAAGAATGGAGTTTACACATTTACATGTCCATACAGAGTACAGTTTGTTAGATGGATCCAGTAAGATAAAGGAGTTAGTACACCGTGCCAAAGAACTTGGTATGGACAGCCTGGCTATTACGGATCATGGCGTTATGTATGGAGCCATAGAATTTTACAAGGCGGCCCTGGCAGAGGGGATAAATCCCATCCTTGGATGTGAGGTGTATGTGGCACCGGGATCCAGGTTCGACCGTGAGGCGGCAAAAGGGGCGGAAGATGACAGCCGCTATCACCATCTTGTGCTGCTGGCGGAAAATGATGAGGGATATCAGAACCTGGTAAAGATTGTTTCCAAAGGCTTTACAGAGGGTTTTTATTATAAACCAAGAGTGGATTATGAGGTGCTTCGTACTTACAGCAAAGGAGTTATAGCACTCAGCGCCTGTCTGGCGGGGGTGGTTCCGTATTTTCTCCGCCGGGGACTGTATGAAGAGGCAAAGAAAGAAGCACTGATTTTGCAGGATATTTTTGGCAAGGGAAATTTTTTCCTGGAGTTACAGGACCACGGGATTCCGGAGCAGCAGACTGTGAATACCGGACTTCTGCGCATGAGTAAAGAACTGTCCATCGATCTGGTGGCTACGAACGATGTGCATTATATTTACGACACAGATGCCGAGGCGCATGATATCTTGCTGTGCATCCAGACCGGCAAAAAGGTGGCAGATGAGGATCGTATGCGATATGAGGGAGGACAGTATTACCTTAAATCGGCAGAAGAGATGGCGGAACTGTTCCCCTACGCCAGAGAGGCCATCGAAAATACCCATAAGATCGCTGAGCGGTGTCATGTAGAGATTGAATTTAATCATTATAAACTGCCTCATTTTGAGGTGCCGGAAGGGTTTACTTCAGAAGGCTATCTGAGACATCTGTGCCAGGAGGGACTGGTGCACCGGTATGGAGAAGAGGCGGGCAAGTACCAGAAACGACTGGATTACGAACTGGATACCATTGTCACCATGGGATTCGTGGACTATTTTCTCATTGTGTGGGATTTTATCCGTTTTGCAAAGAGTCAGGGAATCGCTGTTGGCCCGGGACGAGGAAGTGCGGCAGGAAGTATTGTTTCCTATTGTCTTGAGATTACGAATATCGACCCAATTAGATATCAGCTTATTTTTGAGCGTTTCTTAAATCCAGAGCGTGTATCCATGCCAGATATTGATATTGACTTCTGTTATGAGAGACGGCAGGAAGTTATTGATTATGTTTATGAAAAATACGGCAAAGATAAGGTAGTGCAGATTGTAACTTTCGGTACGATGGCGGCGCGTATGGCAGTTCGTGATGTTGGACGTGTCCTTGATATCCCTTATGTACAGGTTGATAATGTTGCAAAAATGATTCCGATGGAGCTTGGTATCACGATTGAAAAGGCATTAAAATCAAATCCGGAATTAAAGCAGGCATATGAGAGTGATGATGTTGTAAAGAATCTTATTGATATGTCGATGCGTCTGGAGGGATTACCGAGACATACATCAATTCATGCCGCTGGTGTCGTAATCGGTTCAAAACCATTGGATGAATTTGTCCCACTTTCAAGAGGTGCAGATAATGTCATCACAACACAGTTTACGATGACAACCATCGAAGAATTGGGACTTCTGAAAATGGACTTTTTAGGTCTTCGTACACTGACCGTAATTCAGGATGCCGCACGAATGATTGGAAAGAAACTTGGCCATGATTTTAGTATTGATACAATTGATTATGATGATGCCAAAGTATATGAGATGATTGGGCAGGGAAAGACGGAGGGTGTGTTCCAGTTAGAAAGTGCTGGAATGAAGTCTTTCATGAAGGAATTAAAGCCAACGAATCTTGAGGATGTTATTGCCGGAATTTCTCTGTACCGTCCGGGACCAATGGATTTTATTCCAAAGTATATCAAGGGAAAGCAAAATCAGGATTCAATTCAGTATACCTGTCCGGAACTGGAAGAAATACTGGCACCGACTTACGGATGTATCGTTTATCAGGAACAGGTTATGCAGATTGTAATGCGTCTTGCCGGTTACACACTTGGCCGAAGTGACTTAGTGCGTCGTGCGATGTCCAAGAAAAAGGGAGATGTCATGGCGAGGGAGCGTCAGAACTTCGTTTATGGTAATGAAGAAGAAGGTGTAGAAGGCTGTATCAAACGGGGAATTCCAGAAGAAACCGCCAATAAGATTTTCGATGAAATGATTGATTTTGCCAAGTATGCATTTAATAAATCTCATGCGGCTGCCTATGCGGTTGTTTCGTATCAGACAGCATGGCTGCGCTGCTATTATCCGGTAGAATTTATGGCTGCGCTTCTTACTTCAGTAATTACTAATCCGAAAAAGATTACAGAGTATATCAATACCTGCCGTGTGATGGGAATTTCCATCCTGCCGCCGGACATCAATGAGGGGGAAGTCGGATTCTCTGTTGCAGGTGATTCTATTCGATATGGACTTGCAGCGATTAAGAGTCTCGGAAAAAGTGTGATTGATGTAATGACACAGGAAAGAGAAGCAAACGGAAAGTACAAAGATTTAAAAGATTTTATGGGGCGTCTCACATCGAAAGAAATCAATAAGAGAACGATAGAAAACCTTATCAAATCCGGAGCATTGGACAGTTTTGGTAAGACGAGAAAACAGCAGATGCTTGTCTATCCGGTTGTACTTGAACAAGTAAACCGGGAGAAAAAAGAGTCTATGAGTGGTCAGATGTCATTGTTTGATTTCTTTTCCGAAGAAGAGAAAAAAGAATATGAGATGCAGTATCCTGATGTTGGGGAGTATGACGATGCGCAGAAACTTGCACTTGAAAAAGATGTGCTTGGTATTTATGTCAGCGGTCATCCACTGGAAAAATATATGGATTCCATTGAGAAGCAGACAACTGCCAGATCGACAGATTTCGAACCGGATGAGGAAAGCGGACGTGCAATCGTAAGAGACGGGCAGCATTATGTTGTCGGTGGTCTTATTAGTAATATCACAGCCAAACTTACAAAAAATAATCAGAATATGGCATTTGTTACGTTGGAAGACTTGTATGGTACTGTAGAAATCATTGTATTCCCGACGATATATCAAAATGTAAAGCCGTATCTCATCGAAGATAATGGAATTTATGTGAAAGGCCGGGCATCCGTTTCTGAAGAAAGTGGTAAACTGATTGCAGAATATATTGTGCCGATTGACCAGATTCCAAAGGAAGTATGGATTCAGACAGAGAACATTGGAGAATTTACAGACAAACAACAGGATTTGTACAAAATTATCAGAAAATATCCCGGCAAAGATGAAATTGTTATTTTTTCCAAAAAAGAAAAAGCAATAAAAAGACTTCCAGCATACGAAAATATTTCCGCGAAAAATGACATATTTAACGAGTTAAAATCACTTTTTGGTGAAAAAAATGTAAAGGTTCGCGAGAAGAGTATTGAAAAATCCCAAAAAAAGAGATAATATATGTAATCGTTAGGGAGTATACTTAGGGAATTATGAAATGGAGGTAACGTTAGATGAATAAAACTAGCGCAGTTCAGACAATTGGAATTTTAACAAGTGGTGGAGATGCTCCAGGCATGAATGCTGCATTAAGAGCAGTAGCAAGAACAGCATGGGCAAGAGGTATTGATGTAAAAGGAATTTATCGTGGTTACAGCGGATTGTTAAACGATGAGATCTTTGATATGCAGAAGGAATTCACATGTGACATCATTTCTCGTGGTGGTACAGCTTTATTTACCGCAAGATGTGAAGAATTTAAACAGTTAGAGTATCAGGAAAAGGCAGCAGAGATTTTAAGAAGTCATAACATCGACGGACTTGTTGTTATCGGTGGTGACGGATCTTTTCGTGGAGCACAGAAGTTATCTGCACAGGGAATTAATACAGTAGCTCTTCCTGGAACAATTGACTTAGACATTGCATGTACAGAATATACAATCGGTTTTGATACTGCAGTAAATACAGCTATGCAGGCAATTGATAAGATTCGTGACTCATCCACATCTCATGAAAGATGTTCTATCATCGAGGTAATGGGAAGAAATGCTGGTTATATCGCATTATGGTGTGGTATTGCTTCCGGAGCTGAGGATATCTTAATTCCAGAGCGTTTCGATGGTAACAGACCAAAACTTGAAAATGAATTAATTGAAAGCATTCTTGAGAAAAAGGCACTTGGTAAGAAACATCACCTTATCATCAACGCAGAAGGTGTTGGACATTCTTATGGAATGGCTAAGAGAATCGAACAGGCAACTGGTGTAGAGACAAGAGCAAGTATCTTAGGTCATATGCAGAGAGGTGGAAACCCAACAGCAAAAGACAGAGTATATGCTTCTTACATGGGAGCTTTAGCAGTAGACCTGCTTTGCAGCGGCGCTACAAACAGAGTAGTAGGATACCGTAATGGTCAGTATATTGACTACGATATCGAAGACGCACTCGGAATGGCTAAAGACGTAGACCAGTATGAGTTTGAAATCGCTCAGATTTTAGGACGATAATATAAAGCCGAGTAGAACTTGGTAGACAGACGAAGAACCCCGTATATCCAAGAAGGAATTTTATTCTGTTGCGTTAAATCTTGGATATACGGGGTTCTTCTGCTTGTTGGCAAGCTTTAAACTGGCTTTATGTGGGCCGTCGGGTAAAAAAATTGAAAGATTTGTGGAGGCGAAGGGGGATTCAGTCTTATGGCTTTTGCTTATTCAACCACGATAGATTCTCGATAAATCTTCTCGATATCCTCCCTTGTTAATTCAAAAGGACATGTAGCTAATTTCGAAGTATTCTCCATCATCCTGTCGATGTAGAATGTGACTTCTTTTTGTGTTAAGCTGACTGTGCCAAGGATTTCAGTTAAGTAAGAGGCGAAGTCATCGAGGGTTTTGAAACCTAAGAGGGTAAGGATTTCTTCGACATCTTCTGGTTTCTGTTCTGCGTAAACGCGGAGGTAAGCAGCAAGGAAGATTCCGCAGGCTTTTCCGTGTGCTACTCCATTATGGTAAGTTACATCATAACTTAATGCATGTGGAATGGAAGTTCCGGTCTGGGCGATTGCCATTCCTGCGATTGTAGAAGTCAGCATGAGTTTTTCTGCGAGTTCTTCGCTTAATTCTTCATCGGAACGAAGGAATGGAACGATGTCTCCCCACAGTTTCAATGCGTAGTTTGCGAACATCTGGTTATAGATGTTTGTCTGGATGCTTACGCGGCTTTCGGCTGCGTGTGCAAGGGCATCGATGCAAGTGTTGATTAAAAGATTTTTACTTGCGGACAGTAAATATTTACCGTCAATGAGGGCGATGTCTGGGAAAATCTTGTAGGAAATACTTTTCTTTGTCTGTGTGTCGTGACGGGTCAGAACGGAGACAGGAGTAACTTCTGAACCAGTACCGCAGGTTGTTGGAACGGCAGCGATTGGAAGTGTTTTTAAGTCTTTTGCTACATAGAAGCAGTCTCCGGTTTCTTCTGGGTTGGCAATTAATAAAGCGATTGCTTTCGATGCATCTAATGGAGAACCTCCGCCGATGCCGATAACGAAGTCCGCTTTGAATTCCTTACCGATTTCAGCGGCTCTTACGACTGTCTCAACAGATGGATTTTCTTCGATTTCATTGAAAATCTGATAAGGAACGGAAGCTTCCTCTAAAACAGCGATAACATCGTCAAGCGAACCATTTTTTTTGGAAGAACTATGTCCAGTGATAACGAATGCTCGTGTTCCTAAAGCAAGAAGTTCTTTTTTGTGATTCTTTACACAGTTTTTTTCTGCATAAGTATTTGTAGGGTCAAAAAAATGCATGATAAACTCCTTTCATGGTTAGACTAATCGCAAATGCGATTTTAACGGTGAAATAGTATACTGCATCATTGTCATTTGGCTGGAAATCAATAAAACAGTACACTGGTTATTTTCTGCTATAGTGTAGCATAGCAGAAAGAAAAATTGCAAATTGCAAAGCTTTTTTTTCGCTTTTTTCAAGGGTTTTCTGATTTTCGGCTTGCAGTATCCCACGTTTATGTTAAGATATACTGTGAGACTTTATCTCATCATATAAAAAACAAAATATCGGAGTATAGTAATATTGGAGTTAGAAATATACAGATGATATTTTTAGAAATTAAGGAGGTACCGATGAAGAAGATACTAGCACCGTCTATTTTGTCTGCTGATTTTGCAAATCTGGGCAGAGATGTTTTGACTGCGATTGATGCCGGAGCAGAGTATGTGCATATTGATGTTATGGATGGAATGTTCGTTCCACAGATTTCTTTTGGAAATCCTGTAATTAAGGCACTTCGTCCGCTCACAGATGTGATTTTTGATGCACATTTAATGATAGAAGACCCAGGTAGATATATCGAAGATTTTGCAAAGGCAGGAGCAGATATTATTACAGTACATGCAGAAGCCTGCACACATCTTGACCGAGTAGTACATCAGATTAAGGATTGCGGTAAGAAGGCAGCCGTTGCGATTAATCCTGCGACACCACTTTCTGCGATTGAGTATGTTTTACCAGAACTGGATATGGTATTAGTTATGACTGTAAATCCAGGTTTTGGAGGACAGAAGTACATTCCTTACTGTGGCGAGAAGGTTCGGGAGCTTCGTAAGATGATCACAGAGAAAAATCTTGATGTGGATATTCAGGTTGACGGTGGAGTGAAGGCTTCGAATATAGCAGAGATTGCAGAATGTGGGGCCAATATATTTGTATGTGGTTCTGCTGTATTTGAAGGGAACATTGAGAAAAATGTCAAAGAGATTTTAGAGCAGATGAATAAATAATTTGAGATAATAACGCACATTTAGTATTCTTACTATACTATCATCTTGTGCTTGTGTTCAAGTATCGCAGGTAGGTTTTCGAGGAAAAGGAAGTGGCATGGTGGCAAACAGAGCATATAAATTCAGAATATATCCTTGAATTTGAATAACCAGTCACATTAAATTTGTTCTGAAGTTAAAAAGTTACAAATAATTAAGGGGTAATTTCAGTGAAAACTGAGCAAATAATTTCTAAAGAAATTGATAAAATTTTAATAGAAATTTTATAAAAAATTTAGTTAAACGAGAGGTAAATATTATGAGCGATTGTACACATGATTGTAGCAGTTGTGGCGAAAGCTGCGCACAGAGAGAGTCCAAACCAGAAGATTTTCTTGTAAAGTTAAGTAAAGGAAGTTCTGTTAAGAAGGTTATTGGTGTTGTATCCGGTAAAGGTGGAGTAGGTAAGTCTATGGTAACTTCACTTCTTGCAGCAGCTTCTATGAGAGAAGGATTTAAGACAGCTATTTTAGATGGAGATATCACAGGACCATCTATTCCAAAGGCATTTGGTCTTTCCATGAATCTTGTAGGTAACGCAGAAGGACTGATTCTGCCAGCAACAACAACTTGCGGAATCGACATTGTTTCTGTTAACCTGATGCTTGCGAATGAGACAGATCCTGTTATCTGGAGAGGGCCTGTTCTTGGCGGAGTAATCAAACAGTTCTGGGGAGAGACATTATGGCAGAACATTGACTATATGTTCATTGATATGCCTCCAGGAACTGGTGATGTACCGCTGACTATTTTCCAGTCTGTTCCGTTAGATGGTATTGTTATCGTATCTTCTCCACAGGAATTAGTTGGAATGATCGTAGAAAAAGCGGTGAACATGGCAAGAATGATGAATGTTCCAATTCTTGGTTTAGTAGAGAATATGAGTTATGTAGAGTGTCCTGACTGTGGAAAGCAGATTAAGGTATTTGGAGAAAGCCACATTGATGAGATCGCAGCAGAGTATGATGTACCTGTTCTGGCTAAGCTTCCAATGGATCCAGTACTTGCCGCAGCCTGTGATGCAGGAAAGATTGAGTACGTTGAAAATAATTATATGAAAGATGCCATTGAGGTATTGAAGAAATTATAATATAAAACGTCATGGAGGCGTAAATGGACAAAAAAAATAATCAGAATGATAATCCAAACAAAAAGAAGAATATAAAGTCTGCCATTATTCTTCTGGTCGTTTGTCTTGGAATTACCGCTCTCTTTACTTCTGTGATGAGCCGTTATAAGAATGGTTCACAGAAGAAGATTTCGTATAGTAAGTTTCTTACGATGTTGGATAAAGGAGAGATTAAAAAGGTACAGGTAGCAGACCGAAAGATTTATATCGAACCGAAGACACAGCAGAATCCGTTAATGAAAACAACATATTATACGGTTTCTATGAATGATGCACTGCTGGTTAACCGTTTAAAAGAAGCGGAGGACAATAATAAGATTAGTTCTTATGAACAGCAGGACAGCAGTGGATCAAATGCGATTCTTTCTGTTATGGTTAGTTATGTACTTCCGTTTGTGCTGATCTATGCAATGATGTATTTTGTTATGCGTGGAATCGGCAAGGGCGGCGGTATGATGGGAAGTGTAGGAAAGAGTAATGCAAAGGTATATGTTGAGAAAAAGACAGGAGTTACTTTTGCAGATGTAGCCGGTCAGGATGAGGCAAAGGAAAGTCTTACTGAGATGGTTGATTTCCTTCATAACCCTGGTAAATATATTGAAATTGGTGCCAGACTTCCAAAGGGTGCGCTGTTAGTAGGCCCTCCGGGAACTGGTAAAACTTTACTTGCAAAAGCAGTTGCGGGTGAGGCAAATGTACCGTTCTTCTCTCTGAGTGGTTCCGACTTTGTAGAAATGTTTGTCGGTGTCGGTGCATCAAGAGTTCGTGATCTGTTTAAGCAGGCACAGTCTATGGCACCTTGTATCATTTTCATTGATGAGATTGATGCAATCGGTAAGAGCCGTGACAGCCGTTATGGTGGTGGAAATGACGAGCGTGAGCAGACATTGAATGCCCTGCTTGCGGAGATGGATGGATTTGATTCTTCCAAGGGTCTTGTTATCTTAGCGGCAACAAACCGTCCAGAAGTATTAGATAAGGCACTTCTCAGACCGGGCCGTTTTGACAGACGAGTTATCGTAGAACGCCCCGACTTAAAGGGCCGTGTGGAGACATTAAAAGTACATGCAAAGAATGTCAAGATGGACGAGACAGTTAATTTTGACGAAATTGCCCTGGCAACTTCCGGTGCCGTAGGTTCTGATCTTGCAAATATGATTAACGAGGCCGCCCTTGCAGCAGTTAAAGCTGGAAGAGAAGCAGTATCTCAGAAAGACCTGTTAGAGGCAGTAGAAGTTGTTATTGCCGGAAAAGAAAAGAAAGACCGTATTCTTGGTGAGGAAGAAAAGAAAATCGTTTCTTATCACGAAGTTGGTCATGCTATGGCAATTGCTGTGCAGAAAAATACAGAACCAGTACAGAAGATTACGATTGTTCCAAGAACAATGGGTGCACTGGGTTACACCATGCAGGTTCCTGAAGAAGAAAAATATCTGATGAGCAAAGAGCAGATGCTCAGCGAATTAGTTACACTTTTTGGTGGACGTGCGGCCGAGGAAGTTGTATTTAATTCTGTTACAACAGGAGCTTCTAATGATATTGAAAAGGCAACCTCTCTTGCCAGAGCAATGGTAACACAGTACGGTATGTCTGAAAGATTTGGACTTATGGGACTGGAGTCTGTACAGAACCGTTATCTTGATGGACGTGCAGTGATGAACTGTTCCGATGCAACAGGTGCACTCATCGATGAAGAAGTAAAAGAAATGCTCAAAGTGGCTTACGATAAGGCGAAAAAGATTATTGAAGACCACAGAGAAGTTATGGACGAGATTGCAGAATTCCTGATTGAAAAAGAGACAATTACCGGTAAAGAATTCATGGAAATTTACAATAAATCTTTAAAGAAAGATGAACTGGAAAGTGTTGAAGCGAATGTTGAAGAGGATAAGGAGAAAACAGAATTATCCGAAGCAGAAACGGTATCAGAAGAATCTTCATTAAAAGATGCGGAAAGTCAGGATGCACAGAAAGTTACCGAGAAGAAAGACAGTGAGCAAACAAAACAGGAAGAGTAAATTATGTTTGATATTCAGGAAGAACTGAAAAAACTCCCGGCAAAGCCGGGGGTATATCTGATGCATAATGCACAGGATGAGATTATCTATGTCGGTAAGGCAAGAATCCTTAAGAACCGTGTGCGTCAGTATTTTCAGAGTAGTTATAATAAGAGTGTAAAAATCCAGCACATGGTTTCTCACATCGCTTATTTTGAATATATCATCACAGACTCGGAGCTTGAGGCTCTGGTTTTGGAATGTAATCTGATTAAAGAACACCGTCCACATTACAATACGATGCTGAAGGATGACAAGAGTTATCCATATATTCGTGTCACAGTGCAGGAAGATTATCCGAGAATTTTATTTTGCCGTCAGGTGAAAAGGGATAAATCGAAATATTTCGGTCCGTATACAAGTGCGGGAGCGGTGAAGGATACAATTGAACTAATGAGAAAAGTATACAAAATACGGAGCTGCAGCCGGTCATTGCCTAAAGAGATAGGGAAGGACCGGCCCTGTCTTTATTATCAGATAAATCAGTGTGATGCACCGTGTCAGAATTATATTTCTAAAGAAGAGTACCGCGCCCATGTGGATAAGGCGTTGAAGTTTTTAAATGGCGATGAGAAAGAAATCATAAACAGTCTGGAAGAAAAAATGAAAAAAGCGGCCGCAGAACTTGAGTTTGAGCAGGCTGCCGAGTATCGTGATTTGATTGAAAATGTAAAACGAATCGGTGAGAAGCAGAAAATCAATGATACCGGTGGAGATGACAGGGATATTATTGCTATGGCAAAGGCCGGCGATGAGGCAGTTGTGGCTATTTTCTTTATCCGAAGCGGCAAGCTTCTCGGCAGAGATCATTTTCATATGACAGGAATAGGAGACAGTGAAAAGCAAGAGATTATCACGGACTTTATTAAGCAGTTCTATGTAGGGACTCCATTTATTCCAAAAGAAATTTTAACGCAGGAAGAAGTTCTTGATCAGGAAATTCTTGAAAAATGGCTTTCAGATAAGCGTGGAAGTAAAGTGATTTTTGCTATGCCGAAGCGTGGAAGTAAACATCAGATGATGGAGCTTGCAAGAAAGAATGCACAGAATGTTCTCGCACAGGACAGTGAGAAATTAAAGAGAGAAGAACGCAGAACAATTGGTGCGGTACATGAATTAGAGAAGGCATTAGGAATTGGGAACTTAAACCGTATGGAGGCATTTGACATTTCCAATACAAATGGATATGAAAATGTTGCTTCAATGGTTGTTTTTGAAAAAGGTAAGGCTAAACGAAGCGATTATCGTAAATTTAAGATAAAAACCGTAGCCGGACCGGATGATTACCATTGTATGGAAGAGGCGTTAGAGAGAAGATTTTCCCACGGTATCAGGGAGCAGAAGGAGCGGGAAGAAAAGGGACAGGATATGGAACTTGGAAGTTTTACCCGTTTTCCGGATATTCTTATGATGGATGGAGGAAAAGGCCAGGTAAACATTGCATTACAGGTCCTCGAAAAGCTGGGATTAACTATTCCGGTCTGCGGTATGGTAAAAGATGATTTCCATCGTACAAGAGCCTTATATTATAACAATGAAATCATTGAATTTCCTAAAAATTCGGAAGCATTTCGGATGATAACCCGTTTGCAGGATGAGGCGCATCGTTTTGCAATCACATATCATAAAGCACTCCGTGGAAAAGAGCAGGTACATTCGGTACTTGATGATATTAAAGGTATCGGTCCTGCACGAAGAAAAAGCCTGATGAAGCATTTTAAGGATATCGGAAAAATAAAAGAAGCTTCCGTGACAGAACTTTGTGAAGCAGATGGAATTACAGAAAATGTAGCCGAAGAAATTTACCGCTTTTTTCATGAGGATACTTCTAAAAAAAATGGGGATGTGGTATGATAAATATATCAGATGTGAGATGACTCCCACCTCGCAGCAAGAATGCCGGGGCATTCTTGAATGATCAAATAAAAAAGAAAAGAGCGAGCCACTCTACATAACCCGCTCTTTGTTTGCAAATTTCGTGTATTGTCCGAGCCATACCAGCTCGACGCTTCCGGTCGCACCATTTCTTTGTTTGGCTACAATAACTTCCGCCAGATTCTTTTTCTCTGAATCCGGATTATAATATTCATCTCTGTACAGGAACATAACAACATCGGCATCCTGCTCGATTGCTCCTGATTCTCGAAGGTCAGAGAGCATTGGTTTGTGGTCCTGTCTTGCCTCAACCGCTCGGGAGAGCTGGGAGAGTGCAATGATCGGAACATCTAATTCTCTCGCTAAAACTTTAAGTGCTCGGGAAATTTCTGAAATTTCCTGCTGTCTTGATTCGTTTCGTCTTGATTCACTTCCACTCATAAGCTGAAGGTAATCGATTACAACAAGCTCAATTCCATAAGTTTGTTTGTACTTTCGGCATTTAGAACGAATCTCTGCCAAAGTCGTTGCTGTATCATCAATTATAAGCTTGGAGTTACCAATGAGGGCCGCTCCTTCTAAGAGCTTCTCCCAGTCGGAATCTCTTAAATCACCAGTACGCATCTGCTGGGAATCTACCATAGATTCTGATGCCATAAGTCTTGTTACGAGCTGTTCCTTTGACATCTCGAGACTGAACATCGCTACGGCATGATTATCTTTAAATGCTGCATACTGTGCAATATTAAGGACGAATGCTGTCTTTCCCATCGCTGGTCTGGCCGCTACTAATATAAGTTCTGCCGGATGCAGTCCGGTAAGCTTGTAATCAAGTTCGGTAAAGCCGGTAGCAACTCCTGTGACTCTTCCCTTGGTCTTTGATGCTTCTTCTATGGCACTTAAAGAATTTAAAACAATCTGCTGAATCGGAACAAAGTCGGACATACGGTTTCTGTTTTGAAGAAGCCCGAAAATGTCTTTCTCTGTCTTTTCAAGAATTGTCTCTGTGTCTTCCTTGCCAAGATAACATTCATTTCCAATGTTCTCCGTCACTTTGATCAAAGCGCGGAGTGTTGCCTTATCGTGAACAATCTTTGCATACTGTCCGATATTGGCCGCCGTTGGTACAACTTCTACTAAATCACGGAAAAAGTCAAGACTCATTAGTTCTTCTGGAACTTCTTTTTCTTTTAATTTGTTTTGAAGAGTAATCAGGTCAACTGCTTTACCCTCCCGGTAAAGTTCTACCATAGCCTCAAATACGATTCCGTACTGGCGCTGGTAAAAGTCTTCTTTAGTGAGGATGTCTTCTGCCTCAACGATTGCGTCTCTGTCCATCAGCATAGAGCCTAAAACCGAACGTTCCGCCTCCTCACTGTGAGGCTGTATTCTTTTTACAAAATTCTCGTCTACTGTCGGCATTGATGATCCTTTCTAGAGCGTGTTTGAAAAATGCTTTCTGTAAGATGTGCGTTACAATTTGTGGGAGATTTCGCCTGAATGAGGGCGGCGTAGCGGGCTACGTCAACTGAATGAAGACAAAATATACCGCAAATTGGGGCGTGCAGGTTGCAGAAATGATTTTTCAAACACGCTCTAATAACATCTTCTAAAATCAAAATCCCTGAAAGCGAGTCAGTGCCGGGTACATCACCAATAACATTACCTGACACAATAATAAAATCATTGGAAAAAGTAATCTTGTTGAAGCCTCCTCTCCCTCTTTTTTTGCTCTGTCTATCCGCTTATGAAACGCCTCTCTTTCTTCTGCTTCCATTAACATTACTGCTTCCCTGCCGCCTTTCGTAAAGCTCTGAATCAAGATAAGCGAAAGCTTCTGATAACTATCTGTCCTAAACTGCATTCCCCAGTCCTGACATGCCTCTCTCTGGCTTACACCATTACTCATCTGCTGTTCCATCCGCATCATTTTTTCAAAAGCATATTTTTTAGAATCATCCAATTCTCTCTGCTTTTGATAGTTCTGGCTAATTCTTTTCACCGCAGAAAAAAAGGATAGTCCCGCTCCCATATATAGAGTAAGAAGATGAACAATAACCGGGAAGTCCCGCTCTGCCTGCTCCTGGCTCTTTTTCCCTTCTTCTTGCAATTTCAAATAATTATGTAGCGGGATAAAGATAGATACGGTGACAAATAAAATCAATATTCCTGATATTCCTCCTTGATTTTCCTGTCTTTTTGTAATTTCAATATCTTTATAGACAGACGGTATTTTAATATCACGACTATATCTATTCTCCTGCTCCTCCTTCTTTAAATATTGCTGTATTTTATAAAACACATTTGTTTTAGATATATTTTTCTTCGGAACAATCCCTATCTCATATTTTTTACTTTTCCGATATTCCCCGTACCGTGCTGTTACCACAATATATGTTCTATATGTTTCTCCTCGCTTTAGCTTTGCTTGTTCTTCTTCATTTATCGAACCGTCCAGACGAATATATCCATCTTCTGCAAGTTCGTATGTAATCTCAAAAGGATATCCGTCTACTGTATCCGGCAGGTTCAGTGGGGTCTGCATCTGCTTCAATGACGTATTATTTTTCATCATTATCTTTTTTAACTTTTTAAAGAACTGTATATACACTTTCGACTCTTCTTCTGCCGATAATTTCTGTTCATCAAGTTTATAAGTTATCTCTTTTTTCTTGTCATCCTTTTTTAAAGATAGCTGCACTTCTTTTGATCCTTGACCAAATGAATTTCGACTCAGTAAAATATCATCTTGCAAAAAGGCTGCTCTTATAATCAAAAAAGCCAAAAAAACTGCTCCTGCTATGATTTCTATTAATATAATCTTCTTCTGCTTTTTTAAAAACTGCTTCTTCCTTTGTCTAATCTGTTCTTCTGATTCCGTATACTGGCTCTTTAAATCGCTGATTATCCGGCTCTCTATCTTTTGTTTCCATGAAACAAAAATGTTATTCAAAAGTTATGCACCTCCTGTTTAAAACCGAATATTCATAATTTTCTCCGACCAGAAAAAACAAAAAACAGTAATCCCAATCATACCTGTCATAACGAGATGTCCTAAAATAGTGTTGTAAAAACACTCTACATATTTAGGATTGGCCAGGCGCAAATATAGTAAAATAAAGAATGGCATTGATAACATAATGTTTTTTTCAAATAACTTTCCACTTAAAAGAACTCTTATCTCCTCCTCCGTATCCATCTTATATTTCAAATGCTGCATCGTCCTTTTTAAAATCTCTACCATATTTTCACTTCCGCGATGCGGAAGTCCAATATCCAGATACAGCAGCCTGCTTTTTGCTGAACGCCGTTCACTTCCAGTATGTTCTTTTACATATCTCTGCAATTCCTGATACCAGCGCTCACTTTCATCCACATTTAAAAGCAATGACTGGAGCATACTCATACCACACATCAGTTCCGGACTTTTGCGTATCTTCTCCTCTGGCAATTCCAGATAATATTTTTTGAGTTCATAATAAAATCCATTGTTCGGTGCCATACGCACATTGTCGATCAACACTGACGCGATACGTTCTGTATCATTTATTTTCTGATATACGGATAATGCCTTTAATGGCTGCTTACTGATCTGATAATACAAGCCTGCATTTTCATACAATTTACGAATCTGTTCTTTTGTATATTTACGGCGCATCCGCCTCGTCATACTGATCCGTACCTCATCACGCAGCCGGTAGATTGTTTCGTTTCCATTTCTCTTAAGATCCATGAAATTTCCAATCCACTGCACTTTGCTCAGCAGCGGCTCTACGTCATTTCTTCCGGTGATCATCTCTGCCATACAGACGGTAAATTCATCCACGATCGATACTTCCATCAGAAATTCCTGTATCGACATATCCCAGCGATCATACACATGATACTCCAGATAATCCCACATCTGGCTGAGTGCCTCTTCTACCATTTCCTGATAAAGTTCATCCGGCAGCGGATCTTCTTCTTTTATCTGTGGGTTCTGTATTCGGAATCGATGATAGACATTGTATGCGACTACCCATCCAAGTGGCAGTCCCACACAGTATACCTTTTCTTTCGCCGTCTGTTCTTCCGAAAAAATCATACCCGTCTGACTGATATACTGCTCTGCCTGCTGTTCATCAAACAGTAAGTCTTCCTGCTCGATCACATAAAATACTTCCCGATAACGTATCGCCGTCAGCCATGGCGGAACCGCGCACCGTCCACTTAGGATCAGCCAGACATCCTCTCTCTTGATCAGTTCCATGATTGCCTGCCGGATATCCTCTGTATCATTCTGCATTGCCATATCATGCAGATTATTTATCACAACCACTTTGCGCTGTTTGGAGACTTTGATTTCCTGCAGTTCTTCTGCCGTCACCATACCAGCGTTAAACAACCAGTATTTTCTTGTTTTCAGATATCTGGATACCAGTTCTGTCTTTCCGCATCCACTGATACCATATATGTAAGCAGTTACATTTTCTTCGTCTGCTGCTTTCAGTTTCCGGATAGCCTTGCGGGGTCTTATATAGCAGAGCTGCTCCCCTTGCATATTCTCTTTTTGCATATCTTTCCCTGCCAATAAAACACCCCGCTTTCCTGAAACTCAGACTTACCTGCGATGCCGTTCCACTCCACCGGAACATATGGCATCTTATTTTATTTTATAATTGTTCTCTTCCCGATAATAAGTATAGCAATTTTACCGGAAATTGTACACTATCCAAATGGCTAGTATTATACTCTATTTCTATAGAATTTTGCTAAAAATTTTCAAACTTCCTCCAGGAACATCTCATTCAGTTTCTTCCAGCTTCGTTTTTCTTCTCTTAATATCTGCGCTTTTTCTTTTATTCTTATCATTTCATTCTCAAGATATTCATTTAATTTATCGATTCTTGGAATCTCCCTGATCTCCGGTGCGTGTATTTTTATTTCCAAAAGTTTTTCTATTTGCTGTCTTAGTTCCTCTGGCAGTTTCATCTCCAAAAGCTCTGAAAATAACATCGGCGGTGGTGTTCCTGTTTCCAGAATCCACTGACCTGCCAGCAGCGGACGCAATACATAAAAATATTTTTTTGCTCGCACCATTTCTGTTTTCAAATATTTTCTGTAGTTTCCTTCTGCCATGCTGACATAATGATATAAACTATGTTTTACAGAAAAATAATCACACATCTCATTTCTCATTTTGTCTGCAAATTCTGTTTCCATATAAATAATCGGCGATTTTAACCATTCAAACAAAGTCGGATTTGATTTATACATCAATCGCAATGCCTTCTGCAAATCCCAGCCATTCATATCCAATAAATCATCAATCGGCCGCTCGATGACATCCCTCATAGGATCCAACCGCAGGTAATCTTCTCTTGATCTTGCATATATAAATCGCACATCATAATCACTGTCCGGCGATGCGAATCCCCATGCCCGACTTCCCGACTCAACTGCCAGTAATATTCTTACATGCTCTCTTTCTTCTATTTCATGAAGTTTTTGCACAATGATTTCCTTCATCCGTTTTTCCCCCTTTCTTCTTCCATGGCTCACTGTCCCCGGATGCTTTGAAATTATACACTGGCTTCATGATTTCTATGATATCTACGCTGTCTTTGATCACATCGATGATATCCTCCAGTGATTTATATGCCATCGGTGCCTCGTCGATCGTCTGCTCGTTTACAGAGGTTGTATAAATACCTTTCATGGCTTCTCTGTACATTTCCATGTTCAGGGTTTCTTTTGCTTTTGTTCTCGACATGATTCTTCCTGCCCCGTGCGGTGCTGAGTAATTCCACTCTGGATTTCCTTTTCCGACGGCGATCACCGAACCGTCACGCATATTGATCGGGATCAGAATTTTCTCCCCGGCATGTGCCGCGATCGCACCCTTTCTCAGAATCATTTCTTTTGTATCGATATAATTGTGTATCGTATGAAAAGATTCAACTGCTGTCAGTTTTGCTCTTTCCAGAATCACTTCCGCCATCTTCTCCCGGCTTCTTTTTGCAAAACGCTGACAGATTTCCACGTCATGAAGATAATCCTCCATAAATGAACCATACAGCCAGCAAATATCTTCCGGCACACGCAAAACCTGTACTTCATAGCTTTTCTCCAGCTCTTTCAGTGCAGCCTGAATCTCTTTTCTTCGTCCTTCCTCTTTATAAGTCCGAATAATCTCTTCTCTTTGTTTAAAATACTTCTCCTTCCCCTTATGCAGATCTACCGCCAACTGCTGATATATTTCTGCGACTTGTTTTCCGAGATTTCTGCTGCCGGAATGAATTACCAGATAATAGCTGCCATCTGCTACCTGATCTATTTCAATGAAATGATTGCCGCCCCCCAGTGTCCCCAGGGATCTTTCTAACCTTCTGGAATCTCGAAGCATCCTGTAACATTTCAGCTCTGTAAGATCAAATCGCTCCTGTCTTCCCTCCCATACATTCATTCCGGACGGAATATAGTGACATGCCTCGTCAATTTTTTCGAAATCCAAAATGGTATCTGCAAGTTTTACCGTATACATTCCACAGCCGATATCCACTCCGACAATATTCGGGCATACCTTATCGGTAATGGTCATCGTTGTTCCGATCGTACATCCTTTTCCGGCATGAACGTCCGGCATAATCCGAATCTGACTGCTCTCAGTCAGTGCATAATCACACATTCTCTGGATTTGATCTATTGCCTCATCCTCAATCACCTTCGCATAGCAGACTGCGGTATTCACTTTCCCTTTTATCTCCAACATATCTCTCATTCCTTTCTCACAACTGTTCACTGTTTTAACCCTTGATCGTCCTGAATAACCACTTCTTATCTTGACAATACCTGCGAATTGCTTCATTACAAAGCAGCTCTCACATGCGTTCGACTTGAAATTATTATATAAAAGAATATTCTTGCCATCATGGAAAAAAAGTTGCGAACCACTCACAATCCGCAACTTTTCTGTTTCATCAACCGTTCTTTTATTAAGTTTTCAAAATGTGCCGGAGCAACTACTTTTATCATCGGACCAAAGGATAATATCCGAATGACAAGTTCTGTCTCATCGTCTTTATCATAAGCAACAGTAATTTTATAATGTTTTTCGTCCAGCTTTTCTGCCTGTTTTTCAAAATGTGCGAAATGCAGCAACACTCTTTCCAGTGCACTTCTTTCATTTTTCAGTTCAAAAACTACCGTTCGCTTTCTCGGTGATATCCTGCGAAAAACCTTCCCTTTTTCATCGCCGACATATTTTTCACAACAGACGATCCTTCCCAGATTAACGGTAACGCCCAGTCTGAAATCACGAGCGATCACGCGAAATTTATCATCTTTCTCTGAGTATTCCAGATACTGCGGCAGCAAAATGGTCTGAACCCTTTTGCCTTTTCGATTATAAGTCTCCACACGAAGCGGATATTGATGCTCGATTGCATCCAGTATTAACCGGAAATTCCGTATATAATTTTCATCACTGTAAGGATCTCCGTCCGAATATTGATCAAAAATATCATAATCTTCCGGAGTAAACAATGGTTCTATCCCTTTCCATTCATCCCGTTCAAAATCAATCTGCCCCTCCCGGAACAGCTTCATTCTCGGATCAAGCGATATCGCCTTGAGCCATCGTTTCTGAAGCATTGTAAGCGGCATCTGTGGTTTCTTTTTGACAACAGATGTTCCGCTTCAAATGTTAGTTTATCACATTCCTCTTCAAATTCAATCTGTATCGATGCCTGAAATGCCGGAT
>ERZ826016.1284-NODE-1284-length-24355-cov-15.094074_pt1 | contig 24355 bp, 26 predicted proteins | sample MGYA00519872_ERZ826016 | MGnify/ENA primary metagenome ERZ826016 (study PRJEB31778, sample SAMEA3449218) | human gut metagenome | biome: human gut; feature: human-associated habitat; material: faeces | place: United Kingdom | collected 2010/2012 ... | reverse complement strand
CCTCTGTGATGGGAAGCATCTGCGCTTCCTGTGCGATTTCAATGTCTGTTTTCATGCTGTTCTCCTTATGTATGTTCATTAAATCCCTCAAATTTCCTCTAAAAGCTGCTCAAACTGTTCTTCTGTCATCAGAACCTTACGCGGCTTTGTTCCCTCTTCTTCGCCGACAACCCCATAATCACAAAGCTGATCCATGATCCTTGCAGCCCGGTTAAAGCCGATTTTAAAGACTCTCTGCAGCATACCGATCGAAGCCTTGTCCTTATCAATGATAAACCGGCCGGCATCTGCGAAATACATATCCCGCTCGTTTTCACCGCCGTTTTTCCCCGGTGCATCACCTGAGCCGTTTCCCATTGCTTCGATCTGCTGATTGACCTCATCCTGCGACTGTACATCGTTGTTTTCTTTTAAATAATCAACGACATCCGCCACTTCCTTATCGGAAACAAATGCGCCCTGTACACGGACCGGCTTCGGATATCCCTGCGGGTAAAAGAGCATATCTCCCTTTCCGAGCAGCTTTTCCGCACCATTCATATCCAGGATCGTACGGGAATCCACACCCGAAGATACCGCAAATGCAATACGGCTTGGCATATTCGCCTTGATCAGACCTGTGATGACATCAACGGAAGGTCTCTGCGTTGCAATGACCAGATGAATACCGGCTGCTCTGGCAAGCTGTGCCAGACGGCAGATAGATTCCTCCACCTCTCCCGGTGCAACCATCATCAGATCTGCCAGCTCGTCCACGATGATCACGATCTGTGGCAGCTTCTGCGGAAGCTCTGCGCCGCCGTTTTCCGTCATTTCCTCAACTTTTTTATTATACCCCTTCAGATCACGGACATGCATATCTTCAAACTTCTTATAACGCTCCGTCATTTCATTGACACCCCAGTGGAGCGCACCTGCCGCCTTTTTTGGATCTGTCACAACAGGCAGGAGCAAATGCGGAATACCGTTATAAACACTCAGTTCCACTACCTTTGGATCAACCATAATAAGCTTGACATCCTCCGGAGAAGCTTTATACAAAATACTCATGATCAATGTATTGATACAGACACTCTTTCCGGAACCGGTCGATCCTGCGATCAGGACATGAGGCATTTTCGCAATATCCGTAACGACCGTCTGTCCTGCGATATCCTTACCGACAGCAAAGGAAAGATTGCTTTTGAAATTCTTAAAGTTATCCGACTCTAGCAGATCACGCAGAAGCACCATGCTGTTTTCCTTATTCGGTACTTCGATGCCGATCGCCGCTTTCCCCGGGATCGGTGCCTCAATTCTGATATCCGTCGCTGCCAGATTTAATTTGATATCATCTGACAGATTCACAATCTTACTGACTTTCACGCCCATTTCAGGCTGCAGCTCATATCTGGTAACTGCCGGTCCCTGACTGATATCCGTAATCGTTACATTGACACCAAAGGTCTTCAGTGTCTGCTTCAGCTGCAATGCGGTTTCCTTGAGCTGCCGCTCGGAATTCTTATTGGAAGATGCGTCACTTCTTTTTAATAAAGTAAGCGGCGGCTTCTTGTATGGTTTTGGCTTTTTCGGTGGTTGACTGATCTGGTCACTTATCGGAATTTCTGCTGCACCGGCTGTCTTTTGGCCGGCAGACTGCATGGTCTGTGTACTTTGATTTCCGATCGGCTGACCACTCTCCGCTGCTTTACCTGCAACAGGATTTGTTCTGACATAAGCCGGTTCAGGTGTAAGACCGGCGATCCGGTCTGCACTCTCTTCCAGTGCTGCGGAAATCTGCGTCATATCAAAATCATCAGGTGCAGACTCCATGACCTGTACCTTATGTTCTCTGTTGTAAGCCGGCTGTTTTACAGGTTTCTTCTCCGGTTTTTCTATTGCAGCCACATCTTCTGCTTTCATTGACTGAACCGGTTCGATTCCTTTAATATGTATTTTTTCGATCTCATCCATATCCTGCACTGCAGGCGTCTCTTCTATCTGCAGCTGTCGGACATCCCGACTTTCTTCCGACACAGAAACCGGCTTTGCCTCTGCCTTTTTCGTTTTCTTCGGTGCTTTTAGGGTCGTTGCATCCGTAATACCGCTGACCTTATTATCCATCCGCAGGCTTTTTTCTTCCTGTCTGCGCTTTTCTCTTTCCGCACGCTCCTGCATTCTGATCTCGCGTTCCTGCAGCCTCTGCTCACGCAGTATCTCATTACGTTCAATACGGTTTTCCACATCTTCTCTAGCACTGTCATAAACATGTCTGCCTGCACCCGCCAGCTGCCGGACAATGGACTTCTCCGTCAGAAGCACCAGACAGAGCATCATAAGGATCAGGACAAGCGCGACCGTCCCTACCATACCGATCGTTTTCGTCAGTCCGCCTGCCAGCGCGCTGCCAATGACACCACCCGACATTTTGTGGGTGTTTGCATAGCTATAATAGGAAGCTACGGTACTGCCTGCATTCCCGATCCCGCCGATCAGTGCTGACACTACCTCAAGATCCAGAAACAGGAAAGTTCCTGCCAGCAGCTTGATCGTCGCCACACGGTTGCCAAGATTCAGAATCAGGAATAAAATGCCCAGAAACAGAACGGGCGGTGTGATATAGGCAAGGATTCCAAAAACGCCGAACATAACGGCGCTTACTGCGTCTCCTGCCTTACCGATCAGATGAAAATTAGATAAAAACAGAAGAATCGTCACTGCAATCCCCAGAAGCAGGATCACTTCATCTTTTACCTCTGTACTGAAGCTGTCCTGTTTCCTTCTTGTATTTCTTTTTCTGTTGTTTGTTCTCTTACGTCCGGAAGCAGTCTTTCTACCTCTTTGCGTTGCCATTTCTTTCACTCCGGTTCTATAAAATGATGTCAGGGTCAAAAGCCCCGAAATTTAATGCTTTAAAAACAATTATAACATTCTTTTTTTGAAATGTCATCCTTCACTTGCCTCATCGATCATCTCATGCAATTTCGCCATAGCTTCTTTCAGCCCGCCCACTGCATCGATCAGTCCACAGGTCACTGCCTTCGGTCCTACCACAAGGCTTCCGACATCCTTTGTCAGCATCTTTGTTTCCATTAACAGCTTTTCAAAGTTTTTCTGTGATATGTTGCTGTGCGATACGACAAATCCTGTGATACGATCCTGCATGGATTTGAAATAATCATAGGTTGCAGGCGTTCCGATCACCATTCCGTTCATACGGACCGGATGGACGACCATTGTTGCACTTTCCACAATAAAGGAATAATCAGCCGACACCGCGATCGGAACACCGATCGAATGTCCGCCTCCCAGTACAAGGGATACCGTCGGCTTACTTAAGGATGCGATCATTTCCGCGATCGCCAGTCCTGCTTCCACATCACCTCCCATTGTATTTAAAATAATGAGCACACCATCTGTCTCACAGGAATCTTCAATCTGTGCCAGCTTCGGAATAATATGTTCATATTTTGTTGCTTTTGTATTCCCGGAAAGTACATCATGCCCTTCGATCTCACCGATGATCGTGAGCAGTTCAATTCTGTGATGCTGTTTGTTCCGTTCCAGGCTGATTGCTCCGGTTTCCCGGATCAGCTCTGTTTCTATCTGCTTTTCCTCCATATCGGAACCATCGGCTCTCTTTTTCTGCTGTTCTTTCTTTTCGTCTTTCTCAAATTTGTCCTGTTTTTTTGATTTACCTTTATTTCCCTGATTACCCATCTGAAAAAACCTCCGCTCTTTTTATGCAGTATGTGCAGTCCGGATCCATTTTATAAATACATTTCCGCAGAGCATTTTTATGTGACAGGGAATTCCTATCATATAAAAAAAGATCTGCAGAACACAATTATTCTGCAGACCCTTTTATACGTCTGGCACCTTTATCGTTTTTATTTCTTACAGATATTTTTTCTGCAGGCACTGATTGGAAACCATCCACAGCCTTCACAGATATCAGCGAGCATTTCTTCCGTCATTTTTTTATCGATCTCCCGGATCAATTCCTGATAAGAATATTCCTTCTCCTCCAGTCCGAAATAATCGACAACCTTCTGATCAAAGCGTTTTACCTTTTCCTGTGTGTCACAAAGATCTTCACCCTCTTTGTGTGGGCAGCAGGAGCACAGCGTATCCGTTGAAAATGTCAACGTGATCTTTGTTCCCGGCCTGTTTCGGAGCTCATCAACCACTTCATTCATGTGTGATACGAACCCTTCACTATAGCCTTTTCCCGAATAACCCTGTGTACAGAGCAAATGATGAGGTCTTAAATAGATCATTTACGAATACCCGGGACTGCACGTCTGACCGCAAAACCAATGATCGATGCAAGTACCGCTTTTATAATTGCAGTTGGTATAAAAGGCAGTACGCAGGCTGTAATACCGACCATCACACTACTGTGTGTCAACAGACAGAACATTACCACACCTACTACGTAGTTCACAACAGTTCCTGCTACAAGTGCCACTACAAATGCACCTTTAAATGCTTTTCTGTGCTCTACACCGAAGCCGATGATAAATGCCATCAGTGGGAAAGAAATTAAAAATCCGCCTGTCGGTCCAACAAACTTATCAAAACCGCCTGAAAAGTTGGCAAGTACCGGGACACCGACTGCACCAAGTAATAAATATACAACGCAGGAGATCGTAGAAAGCTTTGCGCCTAATACGACTGCTGCCAGTGTAATCGCAAATGTCTGCATGGTCATCGGAACGCCCATAGGCATCGGAATGGAAATCTGCGCCATGACAGCGATCACTGCTGTAAATAACCCTACATAACAGATCTCCTGTATACTGAATTTTGATTTGCTCTTTCCTTGTGTTTTTGCTTCTGTTACTTCACTCATTGTTTTCTCCTCCTAATAGGTATCATCATGTCACCTTTAGCATTAAACCACAAAGAATCTCAATTGTCAACCTGTATTTATACTTGGTTAACAATTCATTTTTAACCAAAATCCTATAGTTTCTTTTTCGCCATATATGTTATAATGTAAGCACATAAAAAATCTCTGTATTATCAGGAAAGGAGCCTGTTATGTTTCAATCCATCGAACGTAAGCATCCTCATTTTTATCAGTATTTCCGTATTGTAATCGTAATTGCAGCATCCATTCTCTATGCATGGAACCTCTGCTGCTTTGCCAAAGCCGCCAACCTGTTTCCGGGCGGTTTTTCCGGCATTTCGCTTCTGCTCCAGAAGATCGGGCTGACTTTTTTCCATATCCAGATCCCATTTTCACTTTTTAACATTATACTGAACCTGTTTCCGGCCTATATCGCTTATCGATATATCGGGAAACGGTTTACCCTGTATTCCATTCTGGTGATCTTTTTATCCAGTATTTTTGTAGACATCCTGCCACAGTATATTTTTACACAGGACATCCTGCTGATCTGTATTTTCGGTGGAATGCTGAACGGGCTTGCCATTGCCCTCTGTTTAAATGTCGGTACAACAACAGGCGGTACGGATTTCATCAGTATCTATCTGTCCCAGCAAAAAGGCGTAGATGCCTGGAATTATATCCTGATCGGAAATGTCATTATGCTGCTGATCGCCGGTGCACTGTTCGGCTGGAATATCGCACTGTATTCCATTATCTACCAGTTCTGCAGTACGCAGGTCATCCAGATGCTTTACAGACGCTATCAGAAGGAAACACTGTTTATTATTTCCGATCATGCGGATGAAATCTATGAAGTGATCAAAGATACAACAAAACACGACGCCACTTTATTCCGCGGCGTCGGCTGTTATGAAGAAAAAGAAAAGAAAATGCTTTATTCGGTTATCAATACGGATGCCAGAAGACATCTGATCCCATTGATCAGAGCGATCGATCCGCATGCTTTTATCAATGTGGTCAAAACAGAGGAGCTGGCAGGCCGATTCCATGATATTCCAAATGACTGAGCCTGCAGGACTATTTACACTCCTCAATATGACTGAAGCTCCACGCATGGATGTTCAGCTCTACAATGGCAGTTCCGCAATATTCACAGAATTTTGCCCCGAGGGATGAAATCGGAGCCCCGCAATTCGGACAGTTGATGCCCAGCGCCCTGTCCGATTCTTTCTCCACGATCTCCCGGTTCTGGATATAGATCAGATCTGTATTAAATCTGGTCTGGTATGTATATTCCGTACTTCCTTCTGTGATCGCGTCCTCCGTGTTCTTTCTGTAATGCATACAGGCAAGAGAAGTCTGGAATGTAACAACGCATCTGCCTGCATTCTTTCTGTACTGGCTGATCTCTGTCCGGTGTATCCTGATATCGTCATACTGCTCGGCCAGATTCTGATCCGAAAGCATTTGCAGATGGTGGGAAAGCTGATCTTGCAGCTCCTGATTTCCTTCTTTTAATAAGCTGCTGTTATTCTGGTCGATCGCACGCAGGTACGATACAAGCACATCTTCTGCCCTGTTTTTCATCTCATCGTAAGTAAAATCCGGAAAATCCGCTACGATCCGCGGCAGAAGGAGTGATGTCATCGCATTCACGGATTTTGGCGTTGTCGCATATTCCTGCTTCATCTGCTGTGCGGCTTTTCTGATATCATCCGTTCCAAACAGATCCCGTGTCACTTCTTTTGCTTTCTTTTTTGCCAAAAAGATCAATATATAAACAGCAAGTATAATAACCAGTATCAATACAAGTATGATAATGCTCTTCATGTTCTTTTTCCATCTTTCCTTCTTGTTCTCCGGTTATGACGCCTTCGGATGCAGCACCAAAAACGCCGGTATAAACTCTCTTACATTTCTGCCTGTAGTTCATCTGCAATTTCTTCCAGACAGGACAAAAGCAGTGGATTAAAAGCGCCGCATTCCCCTTCTCTGATCATCTGCATGGCTTTTTCATGTGAAAATGCCTTTTTATACACGCGCTCACTTGTCAGTGCATCATATACGTCTGCGAGCGACACAAGCTGAGCTGAAATAGGAATTTCGTCGCCCACAAGACCGTCCGGATATCCTTTTCCGTCATAGCGTTCATGATGCCACCGGCAGATCTCTATAGCGATCTGCAGAAGTCTCTCTTCCTGGTATCTTGGCAGATTACGGAGCATATCCGCGCCGATCGTCGTATGTGCTTTCATGGATTCAAACTCTTCTGCAGTCAGTCTGCCCGGTTTATTTAGAATTGCTTCGTCAATACCGATCTTACCGATATCATGCAATGCAGCTGCTGTCCTGATCAGGATGCGTTCCTGCCAGAGAGACGGATACTTATCTGTCTTCTGCACGATCTTATCGAGCAGAAGCTGTATGACCTTATCCATATGGAACACATGCTTTCCACTTTCTCCGTTTCTGAATTCCACAATATGACTCTGTATATCGATCATCATGTGGTTATTCTTTTCTCTTTCGTTGATATGCGCCGTCATAAGAGATACGAGGCGTCTCTGCTTTGCATACAATTTAACCGTGTTGAATACCCGCCGGCATACAATCCCGGCATCAAACGGTCTGTTAATATAGTCCGAAACGCCCATCTCATAGGCTCTGCGGATCACCGGATCCGCATCTTCACCTGCGATCAGTATGACCGGAATATCATCGATCCAATGATTCCGGTTCATATGGGACAACACTTCAAAACCATCCATAACAGGCATCACTATATCCAGAAGAACAAGCGAAATACCTGTGCCCTGCTGCTGCAGGATTTCCAGACATTCACTGCCGTTTACCGCCTCAAGAATCCGATACTCCCCGCAAAGCATCGCAGACAGAATCTCCCGATTGATTTCGGAATCATCCACGATCAGTATCTGCTGTTTCCCCTGCGTCTGTTCTTCTTTGACGATATCGGCATTTTCCTCCGTAACCGCACTGTGTTCTGTGACAACACGGTTTTTCTGATTCTTTGCCTGATACATCAGACGGTCTGCTCTGCCTACCGCATTTTCGATCGGTTCATTGCCTGTGATCACACCTCCGATGCTGGCAGAGAGCCTGAGTCTTGCATAGCCCGGTACTTCTGTTTCATACACTGCCTTACAGATTTTATCCAGCAGCATATCCATTTCCGCTTCTCCGATCCCGGGAAGTACCATTAAAAACTCATCCCCTCCATAACGGATCAGAGTATCCTCTTCGCGCATATTACTGCGGATCACGTTTGCCGCCGTTATAAGTGCCATATCTCCTGCCTGATGTCCGTATACATCATTGTACAGTTTAAAATCATCAAGATCGACGATCACCACGCCCGTTCCCGGTTGATTGGCTTCCCTGACGGAATCCTCAAAATACCTTCTGTTATGTGCACCTGTCAATGCATCTTCATAAAGCTTATCCGTATAACCGGTCAACTGATAAATGAGTTTTTCGCCTCCCTGCGGATCGATCAGGGAATCCATATCCAGCTGCTTGATCATCTCCATCACGTACGGCTCATGATCAATCTCCACATATCTTGCATAAACCTGATACAGAGAATCATCCACATATTCCAGTTTAACCTTCAATTTTCTCTGCATTGCCGCTTTTCTGGCAATACAGTTTTCACAGCGTTTTTCTTTTTTCCAGAAGCTGTAACATTTACAGCCGTCCGCGTCTCCCTGAAAGCCATCCGAAAACAGTCCTTCCAAGCTGATCATACGCACCATATCAAAGATCTGCCGCATTACAGTCACATAGTCTTCCGCTTCCTGCATTGTCAGATTGTATTTCATTTCCATTTATTTAACCACCTGTACCATTCCTTTCTCACATTTACCGGCATCATACCGATCCGTTTTCTTTCACTTTGTCATAATATGCCTTATATCTGTAAATCGTCCGCTCGCTTACATGATTTCTTTTAGCAATATCCACCATGGCCATCCCATCCTCATAGCCCTCTACAAAATCTTTATAAATAGCCTGCCACTTGGCATTATGCTTCCGGCGTCCGCTCATCTTTCTGTTTTTGTAATATGCCAGTTCTTCCCGGAGTGCCTCATTTTCTCTTTCCAGCTCTGCGATCCTGATAAATGCATCGTCCAGTGTTTCTATCTTTTTCATGATGAAAGCTCCCTATATGCCTTTTTCATTTTGTCTGTATTATAAATAATCCTGCCGGTTTAGTCAATCTGATTTTGTCATTTTTGGCCATTTTTCAAACCAAACAGCTTAGATTTACAGCCTCTCTTCCATATGATTTTATTCCTTTGCATCCACCTTTAACATTCGATATCCGATGCCAACATGTGTCTGAATATACGCTACAGAAGCATTTTCGTCCTCGAGCTTTTTTCGAAGAGTCGCCATAAAGACACGAAGTGATGCAACATTGCTGTCCCATGCACTTCCCCAGATTTTCTGCGTTATATATTTATGGGTCAATACCTTTCCCGTATTCTGCGCCAAAAGGCACAAAAGTTTATACTCAATCGGTGTAAGTTTCAGTTCTGCATCCTCTATATACGCACACCCGGCAGCATAGTCAATCTTAAGCCTGCCATTGGTATATACAGACTTCTCATTTATTTCGCTATCGGATTTCAGAAGTGCGATTCTCCGCTGCATGACACGCAATCTGGCAAGAAGCTCTTCTACCGAAAATGGTTTTGTAAGATAATCGTCTGCCCCTGCATCAAGTGCTTCTATTTTATCTTCATCCTCGCTTCTTGCACTTATCACAATAATAGGCATATTAGACCATTCTCTAATCCTTTTGATAATTTCAATGCCATCAATATCAGGAAGTCCCAGATCGAGAAAAACAACATCCGGAGCATAGCTTGAAGCCTGTAAAATGGCTTCCTCTCCGTTTTTTGCAAGTAAATATTTATATTCATGTGTTTTCAAGGTTGTCGCGATCAGGTTTCTGATCGGCGGATCATCCTCTACAACCAAAATCTGAAATTTATTCATTTATTTCAACATCTCCCTTTTTCAGACAGAAGGTAAATATACAGCCATGTGGCGTATTATCCGTTATATCTATCTTGCCTCCGTGCGCCTCTACTACTGACTTACATAAAGCCAGTCCCAGCCCCATGCTACGCTTTCCGTCTGCGGCCATATTCTGTCCGGTATAAAACATATCGAAGGCATGTTCCTTAGCGTTTTCATCCATGCCCGGACCATTATCTGCAATACTTACATATATCATTTCGCCCCCATCTCCGTAGCTGATCCGTATCATCGAGTCTTTCTGTGTATACTTTATCGCATTATTCACAAGATTGATCATAACCTGGATAATCAGTTTAGCATCCATATTGGCAACAATAATATCTTCAGGCTGAATTACCCTGATATCATGAGCAGACTTATTTCTGTCAACATGCTTTAATGCTTCCTCCACTACATCTCCCACTACTTCCGGAGATTTATTTAACTGCATCTCTCCGTTTTCAATTCTTGTAACGGAAAGAAGATTTTCCACAAGCTGGATCAGCCATTCAGAGTCATCATAAATGTCCGAAAACATCTGTTCTCTTGTCGCGTCATCCAGCATTTTATAATGGCTGCAAAGATTACTTGCATTCCCGGATATAGCGGTTAAAGGAGTACGGAGATCATGTGAAATGGTGCGCAGCAAGTTTGCTCTCAGTTTCTCATTTTGAGCCATATTTGCCGCTTCTTCTTTCGCTTTTTCATTATTCAGGTTTTCCAGTGCCAGTGCGCACTCACCAAGAATAGACAACAGAATACTGTATTCAAAAGAACTGATTGTTTTTTTCTCCACGTAGATTCCCATGATCCCATATACGGTTTCATTGATCCGCACAGCAAGATATAAGCACTTCGCATTTGGAAATACTTTTGTGGTTGCACCTGCTCTCTTTTTATTTTCAAATACCCATTTGACGACCTCTTCCTCGGAATCCTCCATGCAAAGACTGTTATTTTCTTCTGAGTCCTTTGCATAAACATATCCTTTTCCCACTTTATTATTTTCTACCGGATATATGATAATGTCCTTATCCAGCAATAAAATCGCCTGATTTGCCATCACCTGTAATACATCATAATAGCTCCTGCTTTTCTGAAGTAACTGATTGGTATCAAATAATACCTTTGTCCGATATGCTCCTCTGGCTGATTCTCTTGCATTGTCTTTTAACCGATAGGCTAAAGATCCGGTAAGGAGAGACGCGATCAGCATGATAACAAAAGTAATAGAATACCCGGGCTCATAGGCATGAAATGTAAATCGTGGTTCCGTAAAGTAATAATTAAAGAAAAGCACACTGCAAAAAGAGCTGATCAGGCTGCAGAAATGGCTTCTGGTCAATATTGCATTTATCAATACACCAAGAATATATACTGTTATAATGTTAGACTCCGTAAACCCAAGTCTGCTAAATGCTAAACTGAGCAAAGTCATCGCAAATAACATACCTGTAGTAATCAATATATCCTTCCCTGTCGGAATAATCTGCTGTGCAAAGCGTTTTCTTTGATTTTCTTTTATATTTGCTTTGGAATCCGGAATAATATAAATATCTATATTAGGTGCAATAGAGATCAGCTGCTCTGTTACGGTCTGTTTATCCCAGAAATGATATCTCCTCGTATTACTTCTGCCAATAACAATCTTTGTCACACCTGATATTCTTGCAAATTCTGCTATCTGAAAGGATATATTCTCCCCAATTACAGTTGTAATTGCCGCCCCCAGATCTTCTGCATATTGAATATTGTTCTGCAGGCGCTTCTGTTCTTCCACCGGCAGCGAATTTTCCGGGGATTTTGAAACATAAAGAGCCGTAAACTGTGCTGCATGAAAAGCAGTCGCAAGTTTTGCGGCCTCATCAATATTCTTCCTGTTTGTGGGCGACGGAGATAAACAGACCATGACGTGTTCCGCTTGTCCACTCATTACAGTATCCCCCTTCTTCATTTATTTTCTTATTATATGATACCAGAGTCAAAAGGTCTAAACCCACATGAGCCTGCTCATAGGTGGGTGAAGAACCTTGGGGGCCGCCCCGATATGCGAACAATTCGTAGTCATCAAATTCGAGGCTTTTGACCTTGACATCATTATATCATTGTATGTCAATAATTGGCATATAACTCCGCATAACGGTCTCCCGGCTCACTGTTTCCCGGACCACTGTTTCCCGGATTTACATCCTTCAAAATAATTTTGAAATTCGAATGTTGCTTTCTGAACATATCAATTTCTTTATCAATCTCCATCAGTGGTAAATCTCCGGGCAGTATGACAGAGGAAGGCTCTAGCATTTGAATTTCTTCACTCATTCGCTTTTTATTTTCAAGGATAAATTCATCCACTTTTTTCACGATATAGAAACCAAACAGAAAAAACGGAAGAATACTTGCAATTAGTAGTATATTCGTCAATCAAACCGCCCCATTTCATATATGAAAGCACTTCTGGATCGCCTTGTGCTCCCCTAATACAAGAAGTGTCTGTCCTTCATAAAATACACACTCCGGTGTCAGTGTAAGGTTCATATTGCCATTTTCTTTGATTGCCATGATATTGATCCCATATTTCTGTCTGATATCCACATCCCTGATACATTTACCGATCCATTCCTTAGGCAGCTTTACCTCAAATATTGCATGGCTATCGTCCAGCTTCACATAGTCCAGAATATAATTTGATGTATATCTGATAGCGGTCCATTTAGCGATCTGCTTTTCCGGATTTACTACTTCATCAGCACCATTTCTTAACAAAAACTTTGCCTGCACTTCCCTGTTCGCTCTTGATACCACCATTTTTCCGCCCAATTCTTTTAATAATGAAGTAGTTTCCAGTGAGCTTTGGAAATCACTGCCTATGGTTTCTATGCATGCATCAAAATTATTGATACCAAGCGATTTCAAAAAGCTTTCATTGGTGCTGTCCCCTATCAGTGCATTGGTAACATAAGGAAGCGCTTCGTTTACCCTGTCCTCATTCTTGTCAACCGCCATTACCTGATGTCCCAGCTCATAAATCTGCTTTGCTATCATCATTCCAAAATTTCCCAAACCGATTAATAATATTGATTTCATATTCTACTCTCTCCTGTCTTATCCTACTGTTATATTTTCCATCGGATATTTTAAAGTACTGGCATCTTTTTGTGAAAATGCCGCATATATAATAGTTAAGCCTCCGACTCTGCCAAAAAACATGAGCAATATCAGCACAAATCTTGATACCGCTGAAAGAGTCGGGGTAATGCCCAATGTAAGTCCAACCGTTCCAATTGCCGAAAAAGTCTCAAACATGCCCATCTGCATTGAAATACCATCTGTAATACTGATAATAATTGCAGACAGCATTGAAAAGAAAACGTACATAAATAAAATGGCGGATGCATTTTTTACAGTGCTATCATCTATCCTTCTCCCATAACAATTGGCATTCTGTCTTTTCCGAAATACAGCTATAGCATTTGCAAACAGTACCGCAATGGTTGTTGTTTTCATTCCTCCGGCGGTAGAACCGGGTGAACCGCCAATCAGCATCAATAACATCATCACACTTCTGCCGGCATCAGACATTTTATTAAGATCTGCTGTATTAAAGCCCGCAGTTCTTGGTGTAACAGCCTGAAATACAGACATACAGATGCGATCTTTTAAAGGTTCATTTGCGAAATCTGAAAAGAAGAAAAATACTGCCGGTATAACGATCAGAATTGCTGTTGTAACTAATATGACTTTTGTCTGCATACTGTATTCCTTGAAACGAGTTTTCTTTACAGCAATGTCTTTCCAGGTGAGAAATCCTATCCCACCTATCATAATCAACAAACATATAACCAATGTCACATAGCCACTTCCCGCAAAAGAAGTTAATGAACTATATTGTCCGGTCTGATTTCCCATCAGATCAAAGCCTGCGTTACAGAATGCCGAAACAGAATGAAAAACCGCCATCCAGATTCCTCTTATTCCATACTTCGTCATAAATACAGGCATTAACAATAACGCCCCAATTCCTTCTATTGCAAAAGACACCAGAAAGATAAATCGTGTCAGTTTTACAATACCGCCCATCTGTGGTGCTGATAAAGCATTCTGCATGGTCTGCCGCTGCATCAGACTGATTTTTCTTCCCGCCAGCATGGATAAAAACGACGCTACAGATATCACTCCAAGTCCACCGATCTGTATCATAATCAATATAATAAGCTGACCAAAGCCAGACCAATAAGATGCTGTATCAAATACGACCAATCCCGTTACGCATACAGCTGATGTGGCTGTAAACAAAGTCTTGCTAAAAGGCGTTACCGCACCGTTTTGTGTTGCTATCGGAAGCATCAACAATAGTGCCCCCAGTACTATCACACCGGCAAATCCCAGAATGATGATCTGAAAAGATGATAGCTTATTCTGAAACCCAATATGTTTAGACAAACAAAATCCCTCCTGTCAGTATTCATTTTTCTGCATTATAAGCTGAATACTTTTAAGGAGGGGTTAAGCATTATAAGATGGTATAAAGATTTTATAAAGATGTTTCAGCAAACTTGAATTTATTTACTTTTCTTCATATTTTTTAACGATACCTAAACTATAAACAGCCATAATTGCAATCGTTTCCACCATCACACCAATAACCGACAACAGAATGTATGGTGTATTTTGACCTTCTAACAGCGGAATGCCTAATATAATAAAAACGATTCCATAGATTATAAACAATCGTCCGGTCGCGCGATTGTAACCTTTCGCATCTTTTACTTTTATTGTTTCGGTATTAGCCCAGAATCCAACCGGATTCTTAGAAAACATATCTTTTATTCCTAATCCAATTATAAACACTCCGAAAAGTGACCATATAATAAACCCTATCATATTGTTTTTCCTTACAAATCGAATTAAAAGCCACCATAATGAGACAATGTCTCTGTTGCAAATTCTGTACCAACTCTCATAGCCTCGTAAATATCACCAATCAACATATGAGAACACACAAAGCCTGCATGGTAGCTATCTCCGCAACCAGTAGTATCAACTATTTCTAAAGCTTCATCAGCCGGGACAAAATACTTTTCACCATTATAATATGTAACACTTCCTTTATCAGCTAAAGATGCATTAAATAGTCCTTTATACTTCTTGGAAAATGCTTCTAATATCGGAAGAATTGATTCCTCTCCACTAATCAGGAAATAATCTATATATGGTGCATATTTTTCCATCTCCTTAAAATTACGATATTCTACAAAATCCACAGCCAATCTGAAGTTATTATTCTTTTTTAAATCTATAATTTGTTCAAAACAGCCTGCCCAGAAATGTATAAATACAACCTCTGATTTTTTTATAAAGTCCAATTCGTCTTGATTCAATATCATTTTATCAACAATATCACCCGTCCATGAATCATCTTTGTAATATCTGTCACCGTCAGCCGTAAGATATGTACGATTATTTGCAGTTACTTTATCCTCTTCAACTCTTACATGGCTTACATCTATTCTCTTATCAGAAATAGAATCCATAATAAATTTTGCGTAGGAATCCTGTCCAACCGCACCCAATATTGAAACATTAAACTCCTCAAATTTTGATGCATGAACTGCAAAATTAAGGGCTTCACCACCTGCACGCAATTCATCTGTTCCATCAAAAACATCTACACAGAGGCACGGAAGTGCCACTAAATTTATCATTCTTGTACCTCCCTAAATTCCGATTTTTCAAACACTCTGTTTTTAGTACCTTTTCCAATATAGAAAATTTGCTTACTAAGTGGATCTATGAGTCCATACACATAATAATCTCCAAGTGAAAGAAGGCTCTTCAGTTCTGCCATTGTTTCTTCCACTTCATCTATTCTATCATATTGAGCATCCAATCGTCTCTGTAAATCTGATATTTTTTATCGTAATGCGTATCCGTGACATCCAGATTATCCATCTGCTGTTCAAGACGGGTTTTTATTGTCTCCGCCTGATGAAGACTTGCATTCAGCACAGATATCTGCTTTTCCAGATCCGTTGTATCAACAGTCGCTCCAATTTTATCCTGAATAATCAATATGTACAGCCAATCATTTCATCAACAATCAGCTATCAGATTTTTAGTCCTGTTCTGCCGTGGCAAAAAGAAATTCTTGATATTTTACAAGAAATATTTACTCAACAAAATTCTGCTTGTGCAAAAGAACTTATAACTTCCTCGCTACTACAAAAATTATGGGCGGTTTTCTTTGAACATATTGATACTACCCACTTGAATCAACAGCAGGATCATTCTGCACAGTCACAAATCAAATTACAAGTAATGATGCAATATATTCATACAAATTATTCCTCGCAAATCGCATTGTCGGACATAGCACAAAGCGCAGGGATAAGTAAAAGTAGTGCGCTAAGTTTTTTTCATAAATATTTAAAAATGGCTCCTGTTAGTTATCTCATTTTATACCGTTTGAAAAAGGCTTCTGAACTACTTATAACAACAGATCTAAAACTTGTAGAAATTGCATACGCAACAGGATTTAATAATATTGGATATTTTTGTAAACAATACAAATTTCATTATGGTATCACTCCAACGGAATATCGAAAACTAAAAGCTCAACGGAAATAAAAATCTTTTTAGTAATATAGAAAACCGTAAACTCATGTATACAAGAGAGGGCAAAAATTTAATAATGGCAATCTATTTATCCCTTACGATTTGGGAATCATCAAATTAACTGCCGAGGAATGATGATTGGCAGACCACATTCTCATTCCCATCTTACTTAGAGGTAAGTATCGCACAATAAAGTGAGTACTTTACATATGTTCTTTGGGGAATTAAAATAAATTTAGAAATTTAACATTGCATTAACATCTATTTTCAAAGGAGGATATTTGTATGGATTTCAAATGGCTCAATGAAGGACAGATAAACACAGAAAACAACAAAATTGAAATGTTTGCCCCGGCGCAAAGTGATTTTTTCTTTAATAACGGTGCGGTTAGTGAAGAAGGAATTACGCCGGAATCTTTATGTAATGCTCCGTTTTACCACACTGAAATTGCCGGAGATTTCGTTATGCGAGTAAAAGTGTCCCATGATTTCAAAGATACATATGACTCCGCTTCCATTATGGTAATGCAGGATATGAAAAACTGGGCGAAGTCGTGTTTTGAAATGACTGATTTCGGTACGCACGCTGTTGTTAGCGTTGTTGCAAGAAACGGGGAATGTGACGATGCGAATGGGTGCAACATTGACGGTAATGAAGTTTGGCTGCAAGTATGCAGGTGTGGCAACTCTTTTGCGTTCCATTATTCTGTTGACGGCAAAAAATTCTACATGACGAGATTTTTTAATCTTCCTGTTGGCGAAACGGTAAAAGTAGGACTGTTGCCGCAAGCTCCTGTTGGAAACGGTGGGACAAGGTTTTATACAGACCTCACTTTTGAACAGAAAACAGTAAAAAATATTCGTATGGGTGAATAAACGGCTTTATCGTCCCTAAGAAACAGACTGAAACCTCAAACAGTTTCAGTCCGTTTCTTTTTATATATCATAATGCGTTTTCTTCTCCCCAATCACATATTGCGTTAAGTATTGGAATCAGTGATTTGCCACGTTCAGTTAAACTATATTCCACCTTAGGTGGTATTTGCGGATATTCTTTTCTATGAATTAGTTTATCAGCTTCCAGTTCTTTTAATGTTGCACTTAATGTTTTGTAGGAAATCGCTTCAATGTACTTTTTCATTTCATTAAATCGGACAATGCCAAATTCTGCTAAAACATATAATATGGTCATTTTATATTTTCCGTTAATCAATGACAACGTATAGCTAAATCCTGTACTTCTGAAACATTCATTTGAAATAATCCGTTCACTCATTTTATACTTTCCTTTCTGATAGTTTATAACCCTTATGTTAGTATCGCACTTAAATGTGCGTACTTGCTTTTAGTTCCATTCTTGCTATAATGATAATATCTTGTATGGGAAAAGTCAATCTCACAATCAAAGGAGGATAATTTTATGAGCAAAAAAATAGTTGTAATCACAGGCAGCCCCCGTAAAAAAGGAAACAGCTTTGCCATGACAGAGGCTTTTATCAAGGCGGCAGAAAAAAAAGGGCATACAATAACCCGGGTTGACATTGCAACAATGAATATAGGCGGGTGTCGTGCCTGCGAAACTTGCTTCAAAACGGGAAAAGCCTGTTCCTTTAATGACGATTTTAATACCATTGCCCCGGCTATTCAGGAAGCAGACGCAGTAGTATTCTCAACCCCGGTTTACTGGTACTCTATCCCGTCACAAATTAAAGCAGTAATAGATAAGCTGTTTTCATTCTACAATGCAAAGGTTGACCTATCGGGTAAAGAATGTGCGCTGATTTCCTGTTGTGAGGAAAATGATGAATCCGTTTTTGACGGTGTACGTGTTCCGATAGAGCGTTCTGCCGCATTGTTAAACTGGAAAATGGTAGGAACAGTATTAGTTCCCGCAGTTGTCAATGTAGGAGATATTGATAAAACAGAGGGGTGCAGTCAAGCGGCTGCTTTGGCAGATAAATTTTAACTGAATGAAAAAATCGCTTTAATGCAAATAACTCAAAACTAACAATAAAAGGTGGTGTGCAGCATAGGAAAATTATTGTTGCTGACGCTTAATGAACGGGAAGAAAAAGTAATTGACAAAATAATAGCAGCAATATCTGATTATATACGGCTTGAACCTATGCAGATTGCACCTGTTTCCATATTATCTTTTCGGGGACTGGAAATAAGGCAGCACCAACGCAAAGTATTTCAAGACGGGCAAGCAGTTTCTTCTTGCTTATTTCATCTGACTCATTATTTTATATTCGCCCATATACTCTGCCATATCTAAACCAAACTCTCCTGTCTGCAACTTTGCTTTGATATTTTCACCTTCAATTCTTCCGCCTTCTAAATGTTCTTTTTCTTTTAAATGGGTAGTGCCAATTAGAAATGTCTAATTGGCACCATGACTATACATTAACCCTATTCGTTTAACAACTTGGAATTTAAAACCTCATTTACTTTCGGATTAAACAATTTGTCAAAAAGAATTTGATTCCTCTGTTTAGCATCTCTTACTAATTTATCATAAGATATTACTTCAATATAAGCACCTCTTGTCTGATTATATCCAAAATAACCATCTCCATCCGGAGTCAATATAAGACCAGCATTTACTGCATCCTCTCTCATGGAATCTGTCAAGTCAGCAATCACATAACAATAAAAAGCTGTATTACTTACATTTACAAATGGTCTGCCATTTGGACGTTTTGCTTTTCCTTCTTTTATGTTTTTAACATATCCAAGCACTTGATTAATCGGATTTTTATCATCATCTTTTAAATCATTTCTATTCGGCTTTTTAAATTCAACAATAGATATTGAATTTAAAAAATCCTGATTATCAGAAAATGAAAATGCTTGATCAAAAACAGCAATGTCCATACGCTTTTCGACCGACGTATCTAATACTGGCAATGACTTCATCAACTTATCAGATGCCAAAAAGGTATGATATGCTAACCTATCATCTATAATCCAGAGATTCATCTCCTCAAACTCAATTTCATCAGACGTATACCGCATTGGGCAAATAATAGAATGCAAAGTTTCTTCTGAGCAATACCGGTTATCCTCTTGAATTTCTATTGCCTTTTCTAATAAATCCAATATTGCTTTTCGTCTAATAACATATTCTGACAAACTTGATTTACTAATTTCAGTAATTGAACTGCAATATTCATTGAATATTTTACTAAAGTTTTCTCTGTCAAATTTACTGTCTTTTACCTTCTTTTCTATCTCTCTGCCTTGAGAATGAATTTCAGTCTCCCATTTTTGTGTGGCAGAATGTAATTCTAATTCCAATTTTTCTTTACTTAAATTAGCAGGAATCTGATCATACAATTCTGGTTTTCTATTTAATAAATAACGATATTGAGGCTTTTCTTTCTGAACGTATGAATCAATAAAGTCTCTTTTTGCATCCTTTATCTTTTTTAAATCATCAATTAAATAAGCCAAAATATACTCTTTTGCAATTTCAATGAGTTCTCTTTCTGATACACTCGCAAAAAGTGTATCCTCTTCTTCAAAATCAAAAGCCGTTCTGTTAAGGTTTACGTTTCTATCCAAATATTCTCCAGTCAGATATCCTAAGTAATAAAACGCTTCCCCCTCATCCGTTACAATTCTTTTTTGCAAATCGGTAATATATTGACTTAAGTCATAGGATTTAACCTCTCGTTTACTGGCACAAAAATGTAATTCGTGCTTCACAGCACCTTCTGCCATTCTGATATGATACAACGAAAATTTATTCCCGTCTTTTTCAAATTCATCTCTGTGTAACGAATCCTTTATTGTACTGTCAAAGTATTTGTTCAAATCATAAGTCTCTCCCAAATTATCCCTCAATACAATATGTGGACAATTATCCCCCAAAAAGTATGGCAAACAATGCTCTATAACTTTTTTTGCTAAAGCCTCCAACGACAATGGTGCCTTTTTCCTATATTTCAATATGAAATTAGAAAGCGTAACAACAGTCTTATATTCCGAGATACTACTATCCTCTATATTTTTTTCCGGCTCAATCCCATTATCTGCTGAAAATTCAAATCTTCTTTTTAGCCATCTATTTTTTTCACAATATACGCTTTCAATATTAACCTTAATAAATGCTTTCAGCCATAAAAAGCGACCTATTCCCTTACACCCCTTTGAAACTTTCAAATTGGAATACGCCTCCAAAAACGAGTTATAATTAATAGAATTAAAACCTTCTCCGTTATCGATTACCTGAAATTCATAAAATGGATTTAACTCTTCATTTCCATCCATATTCACTTGCCTATCTTCTAAGCGATTAGCTAAAATTGTTATCTGGCCATTTTGAGAATTTGTTGACTCTTCAATCGATTGAATAGAGTTTACAATGGTTTCAAAAAGAGGCCATAAAGCCTTATATTCAGGCAACTTCACTTCATTTAATTGACCTTTTAAGTTAAACCTAAAATTATTCAAAATCTGACCTCCTTCATAAAGCGTATTTTATATAATATTACCACAAATCCCTGCACTTTACTAGATGAAAGAGCCGATAAAAAGCCGATCAGGAATTGCAACTCCCAATCGGCATCTTTTCTTACTCCTCTTCATTTTTACATTCAATCTCCGTTCCATCCAGGAACACTACCAACAATGTTCCATCCTCAAAGACCTTGATGTGGTCCAACGTTTTCAGCATGAAGTCCGTGTCCATCTCCGTCAAAGGCTCTGCCTCATCAGTATATTCTATGAACTTCTCTGCTCGATAACCTTCCAAGAGGTTCTCGCTCTGCAGCTGTTCCGTCCACTGCCCCATGAAATCCTCTCGATTCTCCACCAACGCATTCCACGCCATCAGATATGCCTTTATCAGCGTTTCTTCCTCCACGTGGCGGTTGGCACATCCCATGACTCCTTTTACCTTGTACCGTTCACTGCACTGCCATACCTTACGGTCAACACCAGTGCTGCTCCGCCAGCCTTTTCGTGCAAATACCTTATTGCAGTCTCCGCAAATAATCTTGGATGCAAATGGATTGCTTTCCGGCCGATGGGAATAGGAGTTTGTCCCATGCTCCTCCAGGTACTTTTTCCTGCGTTTGATTTCAAGCTGTACACATTCTCAAATCCGCTTTGATATGATGGCATCATGGTCATCCTCCACATAAAACATCTGGATTTCCCCTTTGTTCTGCGTCCGCTTCTTGGTAAGGAAGTCCACCGTATAGCTTTTCTGCAGCAATGCATCACCTTTATATTTTTCATTCTCCAACATACTCATTAAGGTTGTAGCCTGCCACTTCGTACCGCCATCTCAGTTCCGAACTCCCTCTTTTTCAAAAATCCTCTTGATGTAATCCGTTGTTTTTCCATCCAAAAATTCCTGATACAATCGGTTCCTGCATTCTGTTAATTACCAGCTTGCCATTCTCGTCCGTGTCGTAGCCAAGAAAACGCTTTGTACTCATTTTGTGTTTTCCTGTTTCAAACCTTCTGCGGATTCCCCATGTGCAGTTTTCTGAAATGGATCGGCTCTCGTCCTGTGCCAGTGAAGAAAGAATGATAAGCAGCACTTCGCCCTTTGCATCGAGAGTATTGATATTTTCGTTTTCAAAAACAATCCCTATCCCCAAGTCCTTCAATTCAAACGAGTAAAGGAACCAGCTAATCCGTTGTGATTCTGGTTCTTTTCTTTTTGTTTCCATCTCTAAGTCTCACTCTTGTAATATTTTAATTATTACACAAGTAAGATTTCAAGCCAATATGTTTTTCTGAAATTGACAACCACATAAATAACGTCTATAATATATTTATTACAGTCGTAAGATTTAAGGAGGGATTTGAAATGAGCGATTTACCACAGATTTCTGAAGCTGAATTTGAAGTTATGAAAATCGTATGGAAACATGCGCCGATCAGTACCAATGAAATAACAGATAAATTATTACAGACCACAAGCTGGAGTCCTAAGACGATACAGACTTTAATCAAACGTCTCGTAACAAAAGGCGTTCTGACTTATGAAAAACAGAGCCGAGTGTTTGTTTATACCCCAGTCGTGAAAGAAAGCGAATACATCGGCCAGGAAAGCAACTCTTTTCTGGAACGATACTATGACGGGGATATCACTTCCATGCTGTCTGCCTATATAGAAAATGACAGACTGTCTGAAACAGAAATAGACACCCTACGTTCCCTTCTTTCCAAGAGGTCAAAAAAAGGAGGAAATTAACGTGGCTAATTTTATGATACGCTTTTTAATATGCAATGTATTTATCAGCGGTATCATCGGAATTCTTTTGATAGCCAAGCGGATATTCAAAAACAACCTGTCCAGCCGGATGCAGTATAATCTGTGGTTCCTGCTTCTTGGGTTGCTGGCAGTTCCCTTTATACCGTTCCGTCTCATCGGATTTCCACAAATCTTCTCGTGGCTTGGTAGCTTAAGAAGCTCCCCTGCTTCCGGCACTGCAACCGCTATGGGAGAAGCTGTGGGAATTCATCCGGTCGGAAATACAGACTGGATGAATGATTTCGCACTTTCTGTAAATAGCGAAACACCATCCATTGCCGGATACATATTATTAGGGATATGGACTGTAGGCATTTTTGCAATGATTATATTAGTAATCAAATCCTCACTCCGCCTACGCAATTTGGAGAAATCTGCACTTCCCCTTCAGAACCCGGAGGTACGCAGACTATATCATCGATGTTTGGAGGAAATGGGAATTCACAGAAATATCCCTGTTTACAGTACTGCATTTTTGAAATCCCCGATTATTGTGGGACTTTTGAAACCATGTATTTATCTGCCGATTCATCTGATCTCTGATTACAACGAATCCGATATGCGGTATATGCTGTTGCACGAACTGCAGCACTATAAGCACAAAGATGCTGTTGCCAGTTATCTGATGAATCTTGCCGGGGTAATATATTGGTTCAATCCTCTTGTCTGGTATGCACTGAAAGAAATGCGTAATGACAGAGAGGTTGCCTGTGACACTTCCGTTTTGAAAATGCTTGAAGAGGATGCTTACGAAGATTATGGTAATACACTGATTAACTTTGCAGAGAAGGTTTCACTTACTCCTTTTCCGTTTGCCGCCGGCCTTGGTGGAAACATGGAGCAGATGAAACGAAGAATTATCAACATTGCCTCTTATGAGAAGCCGACATTTATGAAAAGAATAAAAGGTATGACTGCATTCATGTTGACTGCTGTTCTTCTCCTTGGATTCGCACCTTTTATTTCTACATACGCAGCAGACGGAAGCCACTACCAATGGGATTCCTCTTTTGAGAATGTTTCCTATGTAGACCTCTCCACATACTTCGGAGAATACGAAGGCAGCTTTGTTTTATACGATTTGGAAAATGATGCATGGAGCATACACGACAAGGAGCATGCCACCCTGCGAGTTGCACCAAACTCCACCTACAAGATATACGATGCCCTGTTCGGATTGGAAGAAGATATCATTACACCGGAAAATTCGTTCATTGCATGGAATGGAGAAACCTATCCATTTGAAGCATGGAATGCAGACCAGACCTTACAGTCAGCAATGAATTCCTCTGTGAATTGGTATTTTGAATCTGTGGACGAACAGCTTGGAGCCGCTAACATTTCCAACTATATTCAGGAAATTGGATATGGAAACGAAAATATAAGTGGTGATTTCTCCACCTATTGGATGGAGTCTTCCTTGAAAATTTCTCCAATAGAGCAAGTCGAACTTTTAACCCAGCTGCAGAATAACAACTTTGGATTTGCTCCTGAAAACATCAATGCAGTAAAAGATTCCATCTGCCTTTCTTCTTCCGATGCCGGAACATTCTACGGAAAGACCGGAACCGGACGTGTGGATGGCC
>ERZ826016.1280-NODE-1280-length-24403-cov-7.274068_pt1 | contig 24403 bp, 20 predicted proteins | sample MGYA00519872_ERZ826016 | MGnify/ENA primary metagenome ERZ826016 (study PRJEB31778, sample SAMEA3449218) | human gut metagenome | biome: human gut; feature: human-associated habitat; material: faeces | place: United Kingdom | collected 2010/2012 ... | reverse complement strand
GGACTGGTCTCATCAAAGTGGGGCTTCAAGTCTCAGAATGCCTGGCTGTTAACAGGTAAATGAACTTTAGAAAGGTGGATTAACGTGAACGATACGTCTGGAAACCAAACCTCGGAATTGAAGAATGCCGGTCTCAAGGCGACGGCGGCACGTCTCAAAATCCTTGAACTTTTTCAAAAACGCGCCGAAGAAAAAATCGGTGAGCGTCGACATATTTCTGCCGAAGAAGTCTATCGGGATCTAGTCAATGCCGGTGTGGATATCGGTCTCGCGACTGTTTACCGTGTTCTGTCTCAGTTTGAGCAGGCCGGTCTGATTGTCAGACACCATTTTGACACGGATCGCGCGACTTATGAGCTCGAAGATGGTGGCCATCACGATCATTTGGTATGTTTGCAGTGTGGAAAGGTCGTTGAATTTGTTGCGCCGTCCATCGAAAAAGAGCAGGCACTTGTTGCGAAACGCTACGGCTATGAGCTTTGCGAACATACGATGGTTCTGTATGGTTTGTGCGACGCGTGTCGCCAAAAGTCCTAAGAACTCATCTTTGGGATAGTCGAAATTGAGAGTTATTCCACAGAACTAACCCTCCAATGAACAAAAAAGTTTGGTTGGGGGTTAGTTTTGGCTGAAGAGAATCTCTTTTGAGATTCGATTTTGATAAGCAAAAAAACCTCTGAAAGTTTCCTTTCAGAGGTTTTTTAAGAATTCTGGTGCGCGATACTGGTTTCGAACCAGTGACCCCTGCCGTGTGAAGGCAGTGCTCTACCACTGAGCTAACCGCGCGATCTGAGAAAACAAATTATACAGAAAAATTTGATAAAAGCAAATAGGTATGTAACCAAATGTAAACTGCTAATAGGTCGGCTCGGGACGGATGCCTTGAGCGACCTCGCAGCCCCAATTAGCAAGTTCATCGGCTTTTTCGTTACCTGGGTCACCGGCATGGCCTTTGACCCAACGCCATTCAATATCGAATTGCTGGACTAACGTATCCAATTGTTGCCAAAGTTCAGCGTTTTTGACAGGCTTCTTGTCTGCAGTACGCCATCCATTACGCTTCCAACCGTGAATCCACTTTGTAATGCCATCTTTAACGTACGAGCTATCGGTATGAATGATGATGGGGCATTTTCTTTTAAGAGCGGACAAGGCGGAAATGACGGCAGTCAGTTCCATTTGATTGTTGGTTGTGAGTTTGTTTCCGCCATACATTTCACGTGTATGTTGTCCCCACACCATATAAGCACCCCAGCCACCAATGCCAGGATTACATTTACATGCGCCGTCTGTCCAAATTTCCAGTGTTTTTTCAGTTTGTGCCATGTCTTGTCATCAAGGTTGAAAATGAGAGTGTACTGTTATTGCTGTTTGTTAGCCTGTTTGCCTGCACTATTTGGCACTGTGATTGGGCTCCCTGTGATTAGGTCCAAAGACTTTTGGACGGGCAAGCGCCCGACTAGTTTGGTACCTGGAAGCCGTTTGATCGCAGAAAGGACGATCAAGTTAGCACAATGGGGCGCCCAACGGTCGCCAGCTTTATCAAGCCATCGCCAACGTTTAAATCCAAGTGTGCTTGTGCACGAGGGTGAATAAATACCAAAGCGACCGCGGTCAATTTCAAAGCCTAAAAGCGCCAACCAGTCTTTAAGTCGATATAGAGGTACAGGGGAGGTTTTACTAGGGAGGTAGGGTCGTAACCCCATACAAACACCTCTTTGTCGAAGCCACCAAAGACTCAGCGGATTAAAGACTGTGAGGATGAGTCGCCCTTCTGGGAGAAGAACGCGAGCTGCTTCTCTTAGGGTTTGATGAGCGGATTCGGCATAGTCTAAGGTGTGGGGTAATGTGACTAAGTCAATGGATTCGCTCGCAAAAGGGAGCCATCCACTCTCAGCTTGAATGGTCAATAGTTCTGGACGTTGAATATCGCGTTCAAGCGTGTCGTAGTCGTGATGACAGAGCCACTGTTGACTGATGCGATTTTGGCGCAAAGTGTCAATCTGAGGACATCCAATTTGAAGCGCATTCCACCCGAAGGCATCTTGCACGAACTCATCATACTGAACAGCTTCCCATTGTTTAAGCGTTTGTCCAGGGGCTGTGCGTAGAAAGTCGGAAAAAGAAAGCGTTTTCATAATGAACAATCAGAACCCAACGTAAAAATGATGGAATATGTATCTCATTGTGCATAAAAGCGGATGGTTACATTGTAAATTCAATGCGATTGATAAAATTAGTAAATTGTCTTACGACGTATCCGTGACTTCCACCTTTTTGATGCCATGAACTGCCGATTATTTTTACCTAAAACACTCTCTTTGATGTGTATGGGGCTCTTTTCAGTTGCTCTCCACACTGCACTTTGGATGCCTCAAGTTTCTTTGTCGGCGGAAGTCTCGGAACCAGATGACGAGGCGGCTGTGGCCGAAGCACCGTTGGTAATACATAGCACGGTTGAGCAACTTGGGCCTCCTAGTGATGTTTGGGATCGTATTCGTCGTGGTTATGCGATGCCTACGTTAGAAACGTCACGCGTTGATAAATGGTTGGCGCATTATCAGCGTAACCCTGCTTATTTGGATCGTATGTTTACACGTTCGGGACGCTACCTCTACCATATTCTTGAAGAGGTGGAGTCTCGAGGTATGCCGACAGAATTGGCTTTGTTGCCATTTGTCGAAAGTGCTTTTCAGCCCGAGGCTTTGTCACGCGCTAAAGCAGCTGGTCTTTGGCAGTTTATGCCAGCAACAGGTACACATTATTCGCTCGAGCAAAATCTTTGGCGAGATGATCGTCGTGACGTTTTAGAAAGTACGCGTGCAGCCTTAGATTATTTTGAATATCTCTACGGGATGTTCGGTGATTGGCACTTGGCATTGGCTGCCTATAACTGGGGTGAAGGTAGTGTGCAACGCGCCGTACGTCGTCAGGCGGCAAGAAAAAAGCCAACGGACTATCTGCACCTTCGAATGCCTAATGAAACGGCTAATTATGTCCCTAAGCTTGAAGCCATCAAACGTATTGTGACGAATCCGGCTAAATATGGCGTGAAGTTACCCGACGTTGGCAATGAGCCATTCTTTGTGACAGTAACCAAACCACGCGACATTGATACAGAGACTGCGGCTGAGTTGGCGGGTATGCCATTGAAGGAATTCCGTCAGTTAAATCCGAGCTTTAAGCTACCGGTGATCGTCGCTTCACATAACAATGTGATGCTTTTGCCTGCTGACAAGGTCGATGAGTTTGTCGATAACTTAGCAAGTTGGATGGATAGCGGTCAGCCATTGTCGCGTTGGACAACGTATAAGTTGCAAGAAGGCGAAACCTTGGCGAAGGTCGCTGAGCGCGCAGGGATGACAGAAGATGATTTGCGCGAAGTGAATGGCATCCCGAAGGGGCGCCGTGTCTTGGCGCATTCCACACTATTGGTTCGTGCAAATGCTGATGAGCAAACGGATATTGCGGCTGAAACGGCTGATGCCAAACTGCGCCTCTCACCTTTGACGACCTGGCGTCGTGTGACATATCGCGTACGCCGAGGTGACACGATTAGTGGCATTGCTCGTCGTTGGCATATCACGACCAAGTCAATTGTGAAGGCTAATCGTCTTCGTTCCAATCAGCTTCGTATCGGTCAAAGACTCATTCTGACCGTACCGAATGTTGAACGCGCACCGATCCGTGTTACGCAAAAAACAAGTGGGACGAAGCACATTATTCATGCCGTTCAAAAGGGCGAAACCTTAGGGTCTATTGCTCGTCACTATGGTGTTTCGATCACCGCGTTACGTCAAACAAATCGTGTGAAAGGTAACACGATTCGTACGGGGCAGCGTTTGAGAATTCCGGCAACGGGGGTTGTCGAGGAATCAGACGTGTGTACTCACACGGTACGAGCGGGTGACACGATTTCTGAAATCGCTGATCGCTATGATGTGTCTATTGTTCGCTTAAAGCGTGCCAATCGTTTGACAAGTAACCATTTGCGTGTGGGTCAACGGTTAGAAATTCCAACGGGTGAGGCTCAACCAGAACCGCGCAAGGCACGTCCAACAACGACTGCTCAACCGAGCGCAGGACTTTATCGTGTGCGTTCAGGGGATTCGCTTTACGAAGTTGCCCGTCGTTTTGGCGTATCTGTGAGTGCCTTGCAATCGGTCAACGGTTTATCTGGTTCGAACTTGCGCGTGGGGCAAAAATTAGTTATCCCTGCAACAGCAAAGGTTCAGCCAAGCAGTGATGATGCGTCGTCTGGTGAAACTTATCGAGTAAGACGTGGCGATACGTTATCTAGTATTGCATCTCGTTTCGGGACAACGATTTCAACCATGAAGCGCATCAATGGCTTGAAGAGTAATCGCTTAAAAGTGGGACAACGAATCAAGTTGCCCTAAGAATTGAAGCAAAAATCACAACGGCTTACCCTACGTAGGGTAAGGGTAGATGAGGCGAGTTTTCTAGAAAGGACATACAATGAGGACACTCGCCATCTGCTTCAGGCAATGGGTATTCTTTTTATCTTAGTGTTCTCAGTAGAGAATACGACTTTCATCATATAGAGAGACAAACTATGGGTTTTCTGAGCGGCAAGAAGTTGCTGATTACGGGTGTGATTTCCAATCGTTCCATTGCTTATGGGATTGCTAAGGCTTGCCATCGTGAAGGGGCAGAATTGGCGTTTACCTATGCGAACGAACGTTACGCCGATCGTATCAAGGGTCTCGCTGCTGAATTTGGTAGCGACCTCGTCTTCCGTATGGATGTGAGTAGTGACGAACAGATCGCGAGCGTGGTTGACGAACTTGGTAAGGCCTGGGGTGGTCTTGATGGTTTTGTGCACTCCATTGGTTTTGCACCGCGTGAAGCCATTGCGGGTGACTTTATCGAAGGCATTTCTCGTGAAGCCTTCCAGATCGCGATGGATATCTCGGCCTATTCGTTCCCGGCCATGGCTAAGGCTTTCTTGCCGTTGATGAAGGGGCGTCAGGCTTCTGTCTTGACGTTGACCTACTTGGGTAGCGAACGCGTGGTGCCTAACTACAACACGATGGGCTTGGCGAAGGCTGCGCTTGAAGCAAGTACCCGTTATCTCGCTGTGAGCTTGGGTAAGGAAGGTATTCGTGCCAATGCCATTTCTGCTGGTCCGATCAAGACCTTGGCGGCCTCTGGTATTCAGGATTTCGGTAAGTTGCTGCGCACGATGGAAGGCGCTGCGCCGCTCGGTCGTACGGTGACGACGGACGAAGTAGGTAACACGGCGGCTTTCTTGTTGTCTGATTTGGCTAGCGGCCTTACGGGCGACGTGGTTTATGTGGACGCAGGCTTCCATGCCGTTGGCGCTGCGACGATTGAAGTCGAAAAGTAATTTTCGTCTAAAAAATCATTTATGGGTGCGGGGGTCGAACTTTGTCGATTCCCGCATTTATTTTTTGGCTAGCCTTCGTTATAGTGTTTTGAGTCTATCCCTAAGCTCAGAATGATGACGAATTCATATGACTTTAGCATTTAAAAAAGTTGCGGTTTTTGTAAAACCAACCGAAATCATGGTCGTACCATTACAGGCCTTGATTCGCGTGATTGAGAAGTGTGGTGCAGAAGTTTTCCTTTGTGAGCGTAGCGCCGCTTCACTCAAAGGCCGTAGTCAACGTCCAGGATATACACGGGCTGAGCTTGGTGCGATGTGCGATTTGGCTGTCGTGTTGGGTGGTGACGGGACGATGCTCGGCGTGGCTCGAGATTTGTCGAATGTTCAAATTCCGATCATCGGGGTGAATGCTGGGCGACTCGGCTTTATTACCGATATTGTTCTTGAAGACATGGAGCGCGTTTTACCGAAAGTGCTTCAGGGACGCTATATGCGAGATGTACGTCGTTTGCTTGGGGGCGAAGTCGTTCGTCAAGGGAAAACGCTTTTTTCGGGTATTGCTGTCAATGACATTGGTATCAGCCACGGCCGTGCTGGTGGGATGGTCGAGTTTGTGATTTACGTCAACGGCCAACAGATGTCAAGTCAATCGGCTGATGGCATTATTTGTTCGACCGCAACAGGCTCTACTGCCTATGCGCTCGCTGCAGGTGGTCCTATTTTGCATCCTTCGCTACAAGGGGTTTGTTTAGTGCCGGTGGCACCCCATACACTTTCGAATCGTCCGATTGTTTTGCCAGCGAATGTCGCTATTGATATTGAATTAACTAATGCGCGCGATGCCGTTGCTTACTTTGATATGCAGGATTTCTGCGATATTCAGCCTGGTGACGTGTTACGCATTCGTTCTACAGACCAAACCATGACAATGCTTCACCCGACAGGGTACGACTATTTTGACTTGTTGCGTCGCAAGTTGAAGTGGAACTTTATGCCGACAAGTGTGAAGAGACAGACGAACCGCTCGTCGAACTGATACAGTATCTTTTTTTAAGTCAAACTTCGAGTGGAGTTTATATGCTGACCACGCTCAGTCTGCGTGACTTTGTTATCGTTGAGTCTCTAAATTTAGATGTTCGCCGTGGCTTTACTGTTTTAACTGGGGAAACCGGGGCAGGTAAGTCGATCTTAATTGATGCCCTTCAATTGATTTTAGGTGGACGTGCAGATGCGAGCGTCGTGCGTGAAGGCGCAGAACGTACGCATATCGTGGCTGAATTCCAGCCGTCCTCTGAAGCAAAGGCGTGGTTAGTCGCGAATGAACTCCAAACCGGAGAAGAGTCGCTCCTCATTCGACGTACCGTTGATACCAAAGGCCGTTCACGTGCCTGGGTGAATGGGGTTGTTGTGACGGCTACTCAGTTACGTGAGTTGGGTGAAACGTTAATTGATGTACATGGACAACATGCGCATCAATCGCTCCTTAAGTCGACGTATCAACTTCAGTTGCTTGATGATCATGCTGGCACGTCATCGGAACGCGTAGCGGTTCGTGAAGCGTATTTTGCTTGGCAAAAAGCTCGCAAAGCTTTGGACGATGCGACTGCTAACGCAGATGCCATTGCCGAAAAGGCTGAGCGACTTTCTTGGATGATCGAGGATCTCGAAACGCTTTCGCCAAAAGCGGGTGAATGGGATGAATTAAACGCAGATCATCGTCGTTTGTCTCACGGTGTTGCTATTGCTGACGGCTTAAATCAGATCGTCAATCAGTTGACGGATGATCCTGAGTCTGTGTCTTCAATGCTTTCATCAGTGCATGCGAAGTTGACGAGTTTAAGCCGCTATGACGACAAACTTTCACAGATGGTGGAAACACTTTCGAGTGGGATGGATCTCGTTGAAGAAGTAGCTCGAGATGCGTCGCGCTATTTAGATCGATCGGATTTAGATGGCGAACGTTTTGCCGAAGTTGATCGACGTGTGTCGCATTATTATGAATTGGCGCGTAAATTCAGAACAGAACCTGAGTCATTGCATGCTCTACTAGAAGATAGTCGTCGACAACTCAAGACTTTGACGGGGGCTAAAGACGTTGAGGGTCTCAAAAAGGCTGAAGTCGAGGCTCGTCGTCAATACGATTTAGTGGCATCGCAGTTGACCGCTGTGCGTAACAAAGGTGCTCTAGCACTGGCTGATGCAGTGACTGAGCAAATGCAACGTCTTTCTATGAAGGGCGCGCGTTTAGAAATTGCTTTGGTGGCACAAGCACCTTCTGCGAATGGTTCTGAGCATTGTGAGTTTCTGATTGCTGGTCATGCTGGTGTACAAACGCGTCCATTGATCAAAGTCGCATCGGGTGGGGAATTGGCTCGTATCAGTTTGGCTATTGCTGTGATTACGGCCGCTGCAATGCCAGTGCCGACGCTGATTTTTGACGAAGTGGATAGTGGTATTGGTGGTGCAACGGCGGAAGTCGTAGGTCAGTTGTTGCATCGCTTAGGAGCAAGTAGACAGGTTCTTTGTGTGACCCACTTGCCACAAGTGGCTGCTTGCGGCGACAATCATTGGAGAGTGGAAAAGCACTTCACAGGTGAGACAACGCAGAGTCAGCTTAGAGTACTGAATGACGCTGAGCGAATCGAAGAGGTTGCACGTATGTTAGCTGGTGTGTCGATTTCTGATAATACGCGTGCGGTGGCTCAAGAAATGTTAACGATAGGCCATCAAGAAATGACTAAGGAATGAGGAACACAATGACGTTAGCTGAGCGGAAACTACCCATTTCGTTGGTTGTGATTACGAAGAACGAAGCATCTTGTCTGGCTAAGTGCTTAGAGAGTGCTAATTTTGTTTCTGAAATCGTCGTTGTTGATTCTGGTAGCACTGACGAAACAGTGAAAATTGCAGAACGTTTTGGTGCAAAAGTATTTCATCAGGACTGGCTAGGGTTTGGTCCTCAAAAGCAATTTGCTGTTAATTGTGCGAGTTATGACTGGGTATTGTGTCTTGATGCGGACGAATATCTATCGCCGAAATTGAAAGCTTCTCTTCAAGATCTTTTTAGAGGTGAACCAACTGATTGCGCATACCAGTTTCCGCGATGCAATAAGTTTTTAGGTCGTTTTTTACGACATGGAGAGGGCTACCCAGATTGGTGTTTGAGGCTATTTAATCGTCAGTATGCACAATGGAGCGATGATTTGGTTCACGAAAAAATCATCCCAAACACAGATGACTTTAAGGTGGGGGTATTGCGCGGGTATTTGATGCATGAATCAGGAGAAAGTTTGTATAAGTATATTGAGAAGCAAAATACTTATACATCGCTTCAAGCAAATAGAATGTTTTCTCAAGGTGTTAGAGTAACCTCTTTAAAGATTATTCTGAGTCCATTTGTAAGGTTTTTGAAATATTATTTTCTAAAATTTGGTTTTTTAGATGGGATGTCAGGCTTTGTTCATATATCCATAGGTTGCTTTACTGTATTTTTAAAATATGCAAAGTTAAAGTGTTTGCTGTTGGGTAGCCATCATAAGGGTGATTTTTGATCAATAAAAAAGCAATTAAGGTATGGCGCCTTAATTGCTTTTTCGATTGAGTGATTTTTGAAGGCTACGCGAAGCGCTTACATTTTAGTGAAGTAGAGAGGTGAACACTCTATTCATTTTTAGACCAGTATTGTTCAATTTTCTTTGTTTTAAGACGACCGATCTGTATTTTTGCTTTTTCTATCAGTCGTAATGGATTGATTTTGTTGAAGCTGTTCGTTTTGTTGGTTCGACCCCTGCCTGTAATCGTAGGTTCAACATCATCGATTACTTTAACGACACATTCTTGCAATCGCCAGTTTGAAATAACTTTCGGAAACTCAAAAAACAGTCCGAACATGAAGTTATCGATTGGACCTTCAATTTTAGTTGACATCGATAGTGCTTTTAAAGCAGCTTCTCGAGAGATCATGTACGCGTATGTACCGCAAGGAGAGGAATATTTGACGCGAACTAAATGACTGCCATTAGGTAGCGTGATGGTTTTGTCAGAATAAGTCGTGTCAATAGCGTAGCTAAATTGAATAAGCTGGACTTCACTGGGAATCCAGTGAGTGGACTCGAAATACTCCTTGGCTTTTTGATGGAAAAAAGAGTCGTCTTCCAAAACTAATGCCCAGTCATCATTCGAATCTATGAGTTTCTGCCAACATTTTTTATGACTTAAAAAACAACCTACTTCACCAGGAGTCAGGACATAGGGGTAACGCCAGTTAGGTGCAGTAATCTGTTTTTTTTCGGTATCTGCGAGTTTGGAACCATCGACTGCAGGAACTCTTTCAAAGTTAATTCCCAAAGCGGCTAAGCGCTGAGACATGATGTCCAAGCGTTCTTTGGATCGATCCATATTTACAAGATAAACTTGCATTTTTTATTCCTTGAGCGTGTCTTGCGTAATTGCCAAAAGGGGACCCATACAGGTTTGAGGGTTTGGCTTTTGAGGAAATGAACGACTAGTTTGTCAAGCTCGACGTCATCCCTATCTTTAGGGGCATCTTGTTTAGGTAAAGACCGTCACGACAGGTCTTTGTGTGACGGTCTAGTACATTTTTTGAACTTACAATCGCTGATCGATGCTGTGTAAGACAGTCTCTAGTGTTGGCCACCCTTCGACACTGTTACCTAAACAAACAGCACGCTGATTCCAAGGGCGAGTTCTTGCTGGGTCGGTAACGCCTAACAGGGTGATTTGGTTAGCGCCAACTGCTGCAGCAACATGACTAATGCCAGAGTCATTAGCAATAACAAGTTGTGCGCGTTTAGCTAGTGCAGCGTAGTTACCAAGTGTTGTTGGCGGGAGAATGGTTGCATCAGGGCATGCCTTCTTATTCGCTTCCTCTTCTCTCACAGAAGGGAAGATAATGGGCTCGAAGCCTTTTTCACGTAACGGAGCGCAAAGCTCATTAAAGTGCTTCCACTGCTTTTCTTTGCCATGGTGTAAGCCGCGAGCGATCGGTGCCAGCAGAACAAACTTTTCTGGGATGTTGTATTGAAGCATCAGGTTGCGTGCGGCAGCTTCATGGCGAGCTAATAGCTTCATACCTAATTCTTCAGGCACTTCATCCCAAGCAGGTGTACCGCCCCAAGCTTTAATGGCACCGTGCGCTAAACGGAAAAAACGTTCCACTTCATGCATGGGACCGGGTTCTTCAACCACTTTTTCTAAGAGCAACCGGCGACCGTCCGTAGCAAAACCTGCGTTTCGAACACGGCCTATCGAAAAGAGTAAGGCTGAACTAAAAGAGTTCGGAAACAGCAAGCCTAAGGGGCGGGGTCCCAAATGATTACTGATATAGCGAATACGTTGAAGGTCTTCAGTCACATGGCCTTCAATCGGGTCAAATCGCCAACTCATGCCAGACATTAAGTCTTCAGCCCAACGTTTGCCTGTGAGCATCGGAGTAAAGCCGCTGGCTTCAAGTAAACGCAGAGCAGGGAGTGTCATGCAACAATCGCCGACGTGATTGGGAAGTCGACACAGAACATTTGGCATTTTTAATACAACTCGCAGTGGAAAGTAGTCAATAGTTAGTTCATTGTATATGGTTAGCCTGTATGATGAACACCGACAAACTACGGACTTTGCCCCATGTATAAAAAACTCCCGATTTTTAGTAACGAATATTTGATGCGTTTGTTCCGCTATCTGCCGCCCTATAAAGGTCTAATCATCGGAGCGATGTTGGCCATGATTGTCGGTGGTGGTGCTTCGTCCCTTATTGCACTTGTGTTGGGAAAGTTGACAGATATGGGCTTTTACGAGCACAGCAAGATGGTTGCAGTATGGGCGCCAATTGCTTTGATTGGGATTTCTATTCTTCATGGCGGTACCCAATATTTAAGCTCGTATTTGTTGGTGCGAGTTTCGCAGTCTCTGTTGCTAGAAATTCGAACAACAATGTTCGAGCGCGTTTTGCAATGGGGCGAGCCTTCTTATATGGCTCATCGTTGTGGTGAAGTTCAGTCCAAGTTTATTAATGAAGCTTCTACCGCGTTGGGCACTGCCGCGAACGTGATGACGACCATCGTTCGCGATTCTATACAGATTATCTGTTTGATTGGCGTTCTGATTTATCACAATTGGAAGTTGACGTTAGTCACGTTCATTGTGGCACCGCTCTTAGCCATGGTTTTAAAGTGGGTGAATAAGCGTATTAAGCGTTTGACCTCTGAAACGCAGAAAACCTACGGTGAGCTGATTGGCACGATTGCAGAAGCTTATAACGGCGAACGTGTGGTGAAAATTTATGATGGTATGGCTTATGAGCGTGAACGTTTTAAGCAGGTCAATCAACGATTAAAATCATTGGTCTTGAAGTCTCAACGCGTCAATGCTGCAGGGACGCCTCTCACACAATTGGTGGCGATGTCAGGTGTCTCGATTGTGGTTGTTGTGGCTTTAGCGCAAGCACAGGCTGGGAGTTTAACGATTGGTGAATTTACAACCTTCTTGTCTGCGATGTTGCTCTTAATGCCGCCGATTCGTCATTTATCGAGTTTGAATGGGGCTACAGCAGCCATGACGGCTGCCGCTGAAAGTCTGTTTAAATTTATTGATGAAGAGCCTGAAAAGGATCCTGGTCAGACCGAGCTGCAACGTATTACTGGTGCAGTGCGTTTCGAAAATGTTGAGTTTGTCTACCCTCAAAGTGAAAAGACTGCTATTCGATCATTCAGTTTGAATGTAAAACCTGGAGAGGTGATCGCATTAGTCGGTAGCTCAGGATCGGGTAAGTCGACGTTAATCAATATGATTCCGCGTTTCTGGGCGCCGACGAAGGGGGAAATCTATTTGGACGATATACCTCAGAGCTCGGTGACGCTCAAGAGTTTGCGTCAGCAGATTGCCTTGGTTAGTCAAGAAGTTGTGATCTTCGACGGGACGATCGCTGAAAATATCGCGTATGGATGCCGTGATCGTGTTAGTGATGAAGAGATTTGGAAAGCCGCTGAAGCTGCTGCGTTGGCTGATCTAATTCGTAGTTTGCCAGAAGGTTTGGATACGCCTGTGGGAGCCAGTGGGAGTCAGCTTTCAGGAGGACAACGACAGCGTATTTCGATTGCTCGAGCCTTTTTGAAGAACGCGCCTATTTTGTTGTTGGACGAGGCAACGAGTGCATTAGATACTGAAAGCGAACGTCATATCCAAACTTCGTTAGATACCTTAATGAAGGGACGCACGACATTTGTGGTGGCACATCGTTTGTCGACCATCGAAGGGGCGGATCGTATTGTTGTGATGCGTGATGGGCAAATTGTTGAAATTGGGTCTCATGAAGAATTGATGGCCCTTAAAGGGGTGTATGAACATCTCTATACAATTCAATTCAAAAATCACGCGAACGGTTAAATAAACTGTTCGAACATCAAACCTCATTGAAAAAGCAAAGGGATCTATGCGTTTGAGTAGGATCCCTTTGAGAATTAACATCGTTGGAATAAAAAAAATGGCAGTCAGTGTTTTTGACATGTTCAATGTGGGTATTGGTCCATCCTCTTCTCATACAGTTGGACCGATGCGTGCGGGTTACTCTTTCGTCAAACTTCTCCGTGAACGCGGGCTTTTAAAACAGGTGAACGGCTTAAAAGTGGAGCTCATGGGGAGTTTAGCGGCTACGGGTAAAGGACATGGCACAGATACGGCAACTCAATTGGGGTTGATGGGACGTAGCCCAGAAACCATGGATCCTGATGAAGTTGGGACATTGATTGCCGAAGTTAAATCGACGCACAAGTTGATGCTCGATAACGAAGTGTGCGTTGCATTTGATCCAGAACGTGATATTGCCTTTCATGCCGATAAGGTGCCTGCCTTCCATACAAACGCCATGACGCTCTCTGTTTATAGAGACGATGCTTTGCTCTATAGCCGTCGCTATTATTCTGTGGGTGGTGGGTTTATTGTGGTCGCGCAAGAAGATAACCCAGAAGAACCGGTAACCCCGCAAGTGTTTAAGGGCAAAGTTGAGCGCCCTTATCCTTACCGTACGGGCGCTGAACTACTGCAGCAAGCAAGAGAAAATAACTTGACGATTGCTGAGTTAGTCTTTCGCAATGAGTGTGCAACGCGTTCCCCTGAAGAAGTGAACCGAAAGTTGGATGAGGTTTGGCAGGTGATGCACGCTGCTGTTGAGCGTGGGATGAAACAAACAGAAGTGTTGCCCGGTCCATTTCGTATTGCCCGTCGTGCCAATGCTTTGATGCATGATGTGATGCAACGCACTGATGATCCGTTGGTTGTGATGGATTGGGTTAATGTCTATGCCATGGCGGTAGCTGAAGAAAATGCCTCTGGTGGTCGTGTGGTGACTGCCCCGACGAACGGTGCGGCAGGCGTGATTCCTGCGGTGATTGAATACTATTTACGGCATGTTCCGAGCAGTACGCCTGAAGGTGTTAGAACCTTTTTGTTAACGGCTGGGGCTATTGGCATGCTCTATAAAGAAAATGCCTCTATCTCTGGTGCCGAAGTTGGTTGCCAAGGGGAGGTCGGTGTTGCGTGCTCAATGGCAGCGGCCGGTTTAGCCGCTGTGCGTGGTGGCACGATTGAACAAATCGAAAACGCCGCTGAAATTGGTATGGAGCACAATCTTGGTTTGACGTGTGATCCAGTGGCCGGTCAGGTGCAGATCCCTTGTATTGAACGTAATGCGATTGCAGCGGTCAAGGCGATCAATGCGGCAAGAATGGCTTTGCGTGGTAATGGTGCACATTACATTAGTCTCGATCAGGTGATTAAGACCATGATGGAAACAGGGCGAGACATGCAAAGTAAATATAAAGAAACAAGCCGAGGTGGTTTAGCGGTTTGCATTGTGGAGTGCTAAGCCAGGAACAGCTATGCTGATCGGGGTACTTTTTGGCATTGCGGCGTGCATGATTTGGGGCAGCGTTTACGTTGCCCCATTAATGTTGCCGGACTATTCGCCTGCCGTGATTGCGATGGTTCGCTATTTTGTTTTTGGCCTACTGTCGGTAGGTTTTGCGATTTCTCAATGGAAAGAACTCAGAACCTATCAGTGGGCCGATTGGCGACGTGCGACGGCGTTAGGGATTGTGGGCAATATTTTTTATTATTGGTTGCTCGCTGAAGCGTGCCAAAAGGCAGGGGCTTCGATTGCCGGGGCTTTTACGGCCATGATTCCGATTTTGGTGGCTGTGATTGGTAACCTGAGAGCCAAAGAAAAAGCCAAGCCATGGCGACGATTGTTGCCGCCACTCATGTTGGTGCTATTAGGCATGATATGCCTCAACTGGACTGAGTTCGTGGTTTTGGTTGGGTCAGGTAGCGTTACGTCAGGTGATTTTTGGCTTGGCGTGCTTTTTGCCTTTTTGTCGCTCTTTGTGTGGACCTGGTATCCCTTAAGTAATGCAGAGTGGCTGTTGGCACATCCAGAGCATTCGCCAAAAACTTGGTCGACCGCACAAGGTTTAACACTTTTACCTTGTGCCTTTATTGGCATGATTGTGTTATTGGCTAATGAGTCCCCTGAGACGATTATGGGTCCAACGCCCTGGCTCTTTTTAGGCGTGGCGATCTTTTTAGGTATCTTTGCCTCCTGGATCGGTATTGTGCTTTGGAGTTTGATGAGCCAACGCCTGCCACCCGCGTTAGGTGGACAGATGATTATTTTTGAAACGCTCTTTGCGGTGGTTTATGCGCACCTATGGCGTGAAGAATGGCCAACCCCACTCTTAGTGGTGGGGATGACCTTGTTGTTGCTTGGCGTGCTAGGTTCTTTACGCGTTTTTAGTTCGTCACGTTAATGGGTGAGATACCAATCGACCGTAGAACGAACGCCATCTTCAAAGGTGATTAAGGGGGCCCAACCGAGGGTGTGACGTAATTTGCTGCAATTTAGGGCATAGCGTCGATCGTGCCCTGGACGATCTTGAACGTAGGTGATGGCAGAAGCGTGTGGTTGACCATCTACACGAGGTTCTACTTTGTCGAGGGCGCCCATCAAAGTTTCTAAAAAATGTAAGTTCGTTAATTCGTGATTGGTACCAACGTTGAAGATGTCGCCTGGCTTGGCTTTTGCCAAGATTAAGCGAATAGCGCGACAGAAATCATGGACGTGAATCCAGTCACGGATTTGTTGACCATCGCCATAGACAGGGAGTGTCTGCCCTGATCGTGCTCTCATGAGCATGAAGGGTAAAAGTTTTTCGGGATATTGGCGTGGTCCATAGTTATTGGTACACCGGATCGTCACAACAGGCAAACCATAGGTGCGATGATAGGCTCGACCAAATTGATCGGCTGCGGCTTTACTCGCAGAGTAGGGACTACTCGGGTCAAAAGGCGTTGTTTCAACATTAGGAGGGCTATCTAACTCGATGGAACCGTAGACCTCATCGGTTGAAATGTTGATAAAGCGAAAATCGGCTTTCGCTGATTCATCTAACGAGCACCAGTAGCGGTAAGCGGCCCCAAGCAGTGTGGTTGTGCCGTTGACGTTGGTCTCAACGAAGACTTGCGGACCTGTAATCGAACGGTCAACGTGGCTCTCAGCGGCAAAGTGGATGATGGCGCGTGGACGATGTGTTGTCAAAAGGTGAGTCACCAACGCTTCGTCAAGAATATTGCCATGAACAAAGTGATGTTTAGGGTGATGCTCAACGTCTTTTAAATTGCTGAGTTGTCCTGCATAAGTCAAAGCATCGAGGGTGACAATGCCTTCATCATGCTCTTTAAACCATTCGGTGATGAAGTTGGAGCCAATAAAACCAGCACCGCCCGTAATAAGCAACATGCGTGTAAATCCTGCAGAAGAAAGGGGAAGAACTTCAAAAGGGAGGGGCGAACCCACTACAATGTGTAGCAGTTTATTTTGAGCGCAAAGTCGCAGGCAGGCAAGGAGCCGCCATCGTGGAACATATACTGATTAACTGTACGCCCCGTGAAGTGCGTGTCGCCATTGTAGTGGATGGCGTTCTTCAAGATCTTTTTATCGAACGAAGCAGTGCCCGTGGTTTGGTGGGTAATGTTTATCTAGGTAAGGTCGTTCGTGTCTTACCTGGAATGCAAAGTGCTTTCGTGGATGTTGGCTTAGAGCGAACAGCTTTTTTGCATGTCGCTGATATTGCTGAAGCGCATCGCGAGGGTGAAAAGCCTGCTCCTATTGAAACGATACTCCATGAAGGGCAATCCTTGATGGTTCAGGTGGCTAAGGATCCGATTGGCACCAAAGGCGCTCGTTTGACGACCACGATTTCTTTGGCTGGCCGTAAGTTGGTTTATTTGCCCAAAGATCATCACATTGGCGTGTCTCAGCGTATTGAAGACGCATCCTTAAGAGAGTCGCTTCGACAGCTCCTGACAGAACTACGTCCTGAGTCTGAGAAAGGGGGCTACATTATTCGCACTAGCGCTGAAGAAGGGGCAACAGCGCAAGAGTTTCAAGACGACATGGTGTATTTAGGCCGTCTTTGGAGTGAAATCCATCAGCTCGCGAGTAAGAGTACGGGACCCAAGTTGCTCTATCAAGACCTCTCTTTGGCGCAACGCGTGTTGCGCGATATGGTGCATCAAGAAACAAAAACGGTCGAAGTTGATAGTCGTACCAATTTTGAAGCTCTACAAAGCTTTGCGGATCGATTTGTTCCGGCAGCAAAAGATCGTTTGACGCTTTATCGTGGTGAACGGCCTCTTTTTGAGTTGCATGGTATCGAAACTGAAATTGAGCATGCACTTGAGCGCCGGGTTGATCTAAAAAGTGGTGGATATTTGGTCTTTGACCAAACTGAGGCGATGACCACGATTGACGTCAATACGGGTGGCTATGTGGGTAAGCGTGATTTTAGTGACACGGTTTTTAAAACAAACTTAGAAGCCGCTCAAACGATTGCTCGTCAATTGCGTTTGCGTAACTTGGGTGGCATCATCATCGTTGACTTTATCGATATGAGTTGCGATGAGCATCGTGATGCAGTGCTCGCAGAATTACGCCGCTCTGTTTCAACAGATCGTACGCGTATGACGGTGAGTAATTTCACCGAATTAGGTTTGGTCGAAATGACGCGTAAACGTACGCGTGAATCATTGGCGCACGTGCTTTGTGAGCCGTGTCCAATGTGTGGTGGTCGAGGTGAGGTGCGTACAGCTCGAACAGTTTGTTATGCAATCATGCGTGAGATTGTTCGTCTTTGTAAGCAGTATCAAGAAACCAAGGAATTCCACATTCAGGCAAGCCAGCCAGTAATTGAAATGCTTTTAGAAGAAGAGTCTGAGGCATTGGAGTTGTTACAGGCATTCGTCGAAAAACCTGTGTTGCTTGAAGTGGAGCCAAGCTATACCCAAGAGCAATTTGATGTGATTCTGGCCTAAGGAATGAATGCATGAGTAACACTTATCGTGGCCCAAGCTTTTATTGGTACGACTTTGAAACGTTTGGCCTTCATCGCCGTAAGGATCGTCCTGCACAGTTTGCAGGAATGCGTACGGATATGGCTTTTAATCCCGTTTCTCAGGGTGAAGTGCTATATGCCAAACCGTCAACCGATTATTTGCCCAAGCCTGAAAGTTGCTTGGTCACAGGAATCACCCCTCAAGAATGTCAAGCAAAAGGGATGGCTGAAAGTGAGTTTGCCGGGGAAATTTGGTCAAAATTCAATCAACCTGAAACAATCTCGATTGGCTACAACACCTTAGGTTTTGACGATGAGGTATCGAGATTTTTATTTTGGCGAAATTTTTTAGATCCGTATTCTCATCAGTGGAAAAACGGTTGTTCGCGTTGGGATATCTTTCCGTTAATCTGTGCTGTTTGGGCATTACGAGGCAGTGGTATTCAGTGGCCGCTTTGGAAGGATGTCGATCCGAATAACGAAGATCATGATGGTGTGTGCTTTAAGCTTGAATATTTGAGTCAAGCTAATGGTATTACGCACACGCATGCTCATGATGCACTTAGTGACGTTGAAGCGACCTTAGGGCTTGCAAAGTTGATTCAACAAACCGAGCCTCGACTTTGGCAATGGGCATTAGATAATCGCACCAAGGCCGCTGTGACGACCGCAGTAGAAAAGGGGCCGGTTGTTTGGGTGTCGCCAAAATTTGGTCAAAAGCATGGCTTTATTCGACTTGCGTCCATGATTAGCGTCAATGCACAAAAACCGAATGAGGTTTTTATGTGGGATCTGATGCACGATCCAGAAGAGTTGGCGCGCATGAGTGCGGCCGAATTAAAGTCTCGATTATTGGTGCGTAGAGACTCTTTACCTGAAGGGACAGAGCCACTACCAGTCTATCGACTCTTAGTGAATAGCTCGCCTTTTGTGTGTTCTGCCTTAAAAGTGGTTACGCCTGAACGAGCAGAAAAGTTTGGTCTTGACTTGGATGTTGCGCGTCAAAATCATGCGAAGTTGCAAGCCATTTTGCCGATGCTTCAAGGTGCGTTGCTAGAGTTTTCTGAAAACCAAGAAAAACCTATGCCATCAGATGTGGACTATGGTCTTTATGACGGAGGGTTTGCGAGCCGAGAAGATGCGCGCAGCATGGATGTTGTGCGGCGTTCGTCGCCAGAACGTTTGGCTGATTTGATAGCAACTCGTTCGATACACTTTGAAGATGAACGACTGAATACCTTGCTATTCCGATTTAGAGCACGTAATTGGCCTGATACCTTAACGGCGAAAGAAGCACAAGCATGGCGAGCTTTCTGCCAGGCGCGTTTGATGGATGGTCAAGATGATGCGCTGACGATCACAGATTATTTTGATGAGATTGATCGTCTGCAAGAGAATAGCTGGGATAACGAGGCGCATCAGGCCGTTCTCGAAGCACTCTACGAGTGGGGTGAGCAATTGGGTGAATATTGTGCGAGTTAGCCAAATAAGGAGAAAGCGATGAAGATGGATAAGGTTTATACCCCTGTTGCTTCACAGAAAGTGGCTTTTATTGGTCTAGGTACCATGGGCTATCCGATGGCAGGTCATTTAGCCCTGGCTGGTCATGACGTTTGTGTCTATAACCGTACAACTGAAAAAGCGCAACGTTGGGTCGACACTTTTGGTGGACGTATGGCGTTGACGCCAGCAGAGGCTGCTCAAGGTGCTTCGGTCGTTTTTGCTTGTGTCGGGAATGATGACGACCTTCGAAGTGTGGTCTTAGGGGATCATGGTGCTTTTGGTGGGATGAGCGCAGGAACGTTCTTCGTTGACCATACAACGGCGAGTGCTTCTGTCGCCCGAGAGTTGTCGGCTAAAGCGATTGAACTAGGCATTCAGTTTGTTGATGCGCCTGTGTCAGGTGGTCAGTCAGGCGCTGAGAACGGTTGTTTGACTGTCATGGGCGGAGGAGACGAAACTGCTTTTGAACGTGTCAAACCAGTGATGACTGCCTATGCTGATGCGACGACTTATTTTGGTGCTTCGGGCTCAGGCCAACTCGCAAAGATGGTCAATCAGATTTGTATTGCGGGTTGTGTGCAAGGTTTGGCTGAGGCTGTGGCTTTTGGTAAAAATGCGGGCTTAGATATGCCGAAAGTCATTGATGCATTAAGTTCAGGTGCCGCATCATCTTGGCAAATGATCAATCGTGGCAAAACAATGGATCAAGGCAAATTTGATTTTGGTTTTGCGGTGGATTGGATGCGTAAGGATTTGGGGATCGTGAAAGATGAGGCCAAACGCAATGGTTCAGAAATCCCTGTGACAACCTTAGTCGACGAATACTACGAAGAAATTCAACGTGCTGGCGGCGGGCGTTTGGATACGTCAAGTTTGATTATTCGATTGCCTCGATAGTGCATTCGGTGCGCCGCGTTATATTTCAGAGCGGTGAAAATTAGAGCTTTCCTTGAGTTAAGGCTACAATATCCCAATTACTTTCATTGAATTCGGATGAGATCGATGACTTCTGAAAACGAAGTGCCTGCCACTGGTGCGCAGGTTACTAACTTTATTCGCAACATTATTGATGACGATCTTGCACGCGGGGCTAACTTGCCTCGTTATTGGTGCGGTCATCCTGCCCCGTATAGTGAACAATTAGAAAAGGGCGAACCTGATATTGCTCGTATTCGTACGCGCTTCCCGCCGGAACCCAATGGCTACCTTCATATTGGTCACGCCAAGAGTATTTGTTTGAATTTTGGTTTGGCTCGTGACTATCAGGGCGCTTGTCATATGCGTTTTGATGATACGAACCCAGTCAAGGAAGACCAGGAATATGTTGACGGCATTAAGGATAGTGTCCGTTGGCTTGGTTTTGATTGGAAGTTTGGTAACGAAACGAACTTGTATTTCGCAAGCTCCTACTTTGAATACATGTTCGCTTTTGCAGAACATTTGATTCGTACGGGCTACGCTTACGTGGATGAACAAACCGCTGACGAAATGCGCGAAAACCGTGGCACATTGAAGGAGCCTGGTAAGAATTCGCCGTATCGCGATCGTTCTCCTGAAGAAAATATGACGCGTTTCCATGAAATGCGTGACGGTAAGCATCCTGAAGGTTCTATGGTGCTTCGTGCCAAGATTGATATGGCAAGCCCCAATATGAATCTTCGAGATCCTGCGATCTACCGTATTCGTTTTGCTGAACATCATGCGACGGGTGACAAGTGGTGTGTCTATCCGATGTATACGTTTGCGCATCCGATCGAAGATTCGTTGGAAAATATCACGCATTCCATTTGTACGCTGGAATTCGAAGATCAGCGCGCTTTCTACAACTGGGCGCTCGAACGTATTATTCCGTTGCTTCGTCGTCCACAGTATGAAGAAGCGCTCGGCATCCTTCATCGCATGGCTGCTGGTGACGATGATCGTGCTATGGCGTTTGTGAAGTTGGCTTATGAGCATCGTGCCAAGCTCGGTACGAGCTTGCCTGAGCTCAGTATGTCGCGCTTAATGGAAGGTTGGGCTGACGGTATTCCGACGGATGTCAATGATGCAACGATTACGCAGTTCTTTGCTGAGTTACTGCGCTTCCCTGAACACTTCACGCCGCTCATGCAAACTGCGTTAGACGTCGTGCGTCCGAACTTCTTCTTGCTCTCGCATCAGTATGAGTTCAACCGCTTGAACTTGACTTATGTGGTGGTGAGCAAGCGTAAGTTGATTCAGTTGGTTCAGGAAAAGCATGTCGATGGTTGGGATGACCCACGTATGCCAACGATCGTTGGTTTGCGTCGTCGTGGCTTTACGCCGAAGAGCCTTCAGAATTTTGCCGAACGTTGCGGCGTTTCTAAGGTGTCTGGTGGTTGGATTGACTATTCGGTTTTGGAACAGTGCCTGCGTGAAGACTTAGAAGAGCGTGCCGCTCGTCGAGTTGCAGTGCTCCGTCCGTTGAAGTTGATCATTGATAACTATCCGGAAGGCCAAAGCGAAACGTTAGAAGCGAACAACCATCCTCAGCATCCTGAAATGGGCGTTCGTGATATTACGTTCTCTCGCGAGCTTTGGATTGAAGAAAGTGACTTTGCTGAAGTGCCACCTAAGGGCTTCCGTCGCTTAACGATCCCAGCGGATGGGACGCCGGCTAAACCTGTGCGTTTGCGTTATGGTTTTGTGATTGTGCCGACGTCTTTCGATAAGGACCAAACGGGCAAGGTTGTTGCCGTTCATGCGAACTATTTGCCTGAAACGCGTTCTGGTACGGAAGGCTCGATGTCTGTGAAGACAAAGGCCACGATCCATTGGTTGGATGCCAAGACGGCAGTGCCGGCTGAGGTACGTGTGTATGATCGTCTCTTCAATGTGCCACATCCTGACGAAGGTGAAGGTAATTTCTTGGATCGTTTGACACCGAACTCGAAGACGGTGTTGGCATCCTATGTTGAACCTGCCGCAGCTCAGGCTGCCCGAGACGATAAGTTCCAGTTTGAACGTAATGGCTACTTTGTCGCTGATCGTGAAGACCATACGTCCGAAAAGCCTGTCTTCAATCTGGCTGTTGGCTTGAAAGATTCTTGGGGTAAGTAACGCTCCAAGGCTAGTTTGATTAAGGAACGAGGGAGTGAACAGTTGATGTCGCTCCCTCGAGTTGTAAGCGTTGTTGCTAATCTAAATTGCAGAAAACAACGAAAACTGCCAGTCAAATGAAGCTTAGGATGTAAGCTCGTGTTCTGCGATCGCGAGTGCTTCGGCGATGACTTTATCCATGTCGAAATATTTATATTGACCTAAGCGTCCAGCAAAGTAAACCTTTGATTGCGTTTCAGCTAATGCTTTATAGCGCTGATAAAGTTCGCTGTTAATGGCATCATTGATGGGGTAGTACGGTTCTACACCCAAGCACCATTCAGATGGATATTCTCGGCTAATGACCGTTGTCGGTTGTTTTCCGAAAGCAAAGTGCTTGTGTTCAATAATGCGAGTAAAAGGAATCTCACGTTCGTTGTAGTTCACGACGGCAACGCCTTGATAATTCTCGATAGGCAAAATCTCGTTTTCAAAGCGGACGCTTCGATAATTGAGAGGCCCAAAAGTATAGTCAAAATAAGCATCTATAGGGCCTGTGAATATGACTTTGTCAGCTTGAGCTGACAGTTCCTCTCTGTGCTCTAGAAAGTCGGTGTTAAGTTGAACGTCAATCCCTTTCAACATATTTTCAACTAAGGCGGTATAGCCATCTTCTGGGATGCCTTGATAGCGATCGTTGAAGTAGTTGTTATCGAAGGTTAAACGAACTGGAAGGCGACGAATGATTGAAGCCGGAAGATTTTTACAGTCTCGCCCCCATTGCTTTTCGGTATATCCCTTAATAAGGATTCTGTAAATATCCTCGCCCACTAAACTGATGGCTTGTTCTTCAAGATTCCTGGGTTCGACAATACCAGCAGCTTTGCGTTGGGCTTCAATTTTTGCTTGTGCTTCTGCAGGCGTTGTCACTCCCCACATTTGATAAAACGTATTCATATTGAAGGGTAAGTTATAAAGCTTCCCCTTGTAATTAGCGACGGGAGAGTTGACGAAGTTATTAAAGCGACCAAATTGATTGACGTAATCCCACACTTCTTCGTTGCTAGTATGAAAGATGTGAGCTCCGTATTTGTGGACTTGAATGCCGTCAATATCTTCGGTATAGACGTTTCCTGCAATATGATTTCGTTTCTCAATAACTAGACATCGTTTGCCTTTTGCTGTTGCTTTATGGGCAAAGGTTGCTCCGAATAACCCTGCGCCTACAATAAGATAGTCCCACTTCATTTATTCGACTTCCTACTTAAATATTTTTCAAAGATGCTTGGAATGTTTGTGATGACTAGAAAATAAACTAATAACTTAAGGTTTTTTGGGGGTGGAGTAATATAAAAATCTTTGTTCTCTTTCCATCGCTTAACCCAGGATTTGAAAAATGTATGTGCTGATTCTTTGGGAAGGCGAAGGAAGTTCCATTTGAAGATGTCATACTCCTTTTTCAATATGACGTCTTTAATGATTTTTTCAAAGCCTAGTTTGTTTGCGAAGCTGATACATTCGTTAATTTCGTCAAAAACGACAAAGACATTCGTAGATTTTTTGATCGAATTATTTTGATGTATTCGATAATTGAGCAAATGATCAGGTAAACAGCGAATTTTCGACGATGCAAGAGTTGTTTTAAAGGCGAAGGAAATGTCTTGGTAGGCTGCCCCGGGTGTTTCCAAGAAGTGAATATCATTATTTGTTATTAATGATCGTCGATAGAGTCCAACCCAAATTGATGGGGGATTGTGAAAAACATCGACATTATTTTTGGGGTCAAACGTTAAGTTTTTAGGTAGATACGGACAAGACATAGGTATTACTCTACCGTTAGTCAAGGAGTTGTATCGACAGCGTGAGATGTCAAGGTCATACGTAATTGCTTGCTCATATAGAGCTTGAAACATATGAGGTTCTACAAAATCGTCCGATTCAACAATGCCGATGTAATCTCCTTTGGCTAATGTTAGCCCTAGGTTCATAGTCGCTCCGTACCCTGAATTCGGTTTGCCTGAACTTCCCAAAAGAATGTGCACTCAAGACAAAAATCTGAGCAGACATTACG
>ERZ826016.1268-NODE-1268-length-24665-cov-12.631207_pt1 | contig 24665 bp, 28 predicted proteins | sample MGYA00519872_ERZ826016 | MGnify/ENA primary metagenome ERZ826016 (study PRJEB31778, sample SAMEA3449218) | human gut metagenome | biome: human gut; feature: human-associated habitat; material: faeces | place: United Kingdom | collected 2010/2012 ... | reverse complement strand
ATAGGTATAAAGCGTATTATGACAAACTGAGGGAAAAAGAGGAATAGACCATTTTGCTGATGTCAGCAATATGTTATATGGGAGTTGCGGACAATTTTTTTGACCGCAAAATGGATGGAGGAATTCTATGGCAGAAGATAAAAAGAAAGAAATCAATGTTACAGTAATAGAAGTAACAGAAGAATATCTAAAAGAAAAACTGTATAAAATTAGGGGTAAAAGGGTATTGCTTGATGCTGATTTAGCAGAGATATATGGCTATGATACGAAGGGATTTAATAGACAGGTAAAAAATAATATTGAAAAATTTGATGAAGATTTTATGTTTGAATTGACAGATGAGGAATTAGAAGATTTGCGGTACAAAAATTGTACCGCAAATATAAGTTCAAAAAGCCGCTATAATCCTCATGTATTTACAGAGCAAGGACTATATATGCTGCTGACTGTTTTAAAAGAGCCATTGGCTGTTAAACAGAGTAAGGCATTAATAAGAACCTTCAAAAGAATGAAAGATTACATATTAGAAAATCGTGATTTAATCGGACAGAGAGAATTACTTCAGTTAAGCATGGAGACTGCAAATAACAGAATTGAAATCAGCAAAATCAATTCTGATATGATATCTCTTGAAAAACAGATTTCTGATGTTGCAGAAGGCTTGAAGGATGTAGTGACGAAATCTGAACTTGCGGATATGATGAACAGTTTTATTTCAGATAATGATGAAAAATGGCTTATGTTTAATGCAAAATTTAGTAGTGCGTATGAGGTTTACGAGTCTATTTACAGGCAGGCAAAGTCATCAATATATGTGGTAGATAATTACATTGGTTTAAGAACGCTGGTACATCTTAAGAATTCTCCGACAGGAGTAAATATTATTTTATTTAGCGATAATATTGGGAATAATAAACTTCACAACATAGAATATACGGATTTCCGTAAGGAATATCCAACTGTAAAACTGTCAATGAAGAAGACTGGTGGCATATTCCATGATCGATTTATCGTGCTGGATTATGGAACGGCGGATGAGAGAGTCTTTCTGTGTGGTGCTTCTTCCAAGGATGCCGGGGCTAGAATAACAAGCATCGTTGAGGATTACGGAACAGCCAAATACGATTCTGTTATTGCAGGATTATTGAAAAATTCGCCATTAGTATTGCCAAAATAGGAGTGTAAGATTCTTGAAGAAGAAAACAAGATGTTGCATATATACTCGTGTATCTACAGCAATTCAGGTTGATGGCTATAGTCTTGATGCACAGAAGGACAAGCTAAGAAAATATGCAGAATTTCAAGATATGGAGATTGTAGGAGAATATTCTGACATATAGACCCCTTATTTTATACAAGAATGGTGCGATACAAGTGAAAAATAGCTGTTTTAATAGGTAAAGTGGCAACCTTGGTACAAATTTCAGTGCTGTGGTTGCCGCTTTTATTATTTTGCTCGAAAACAGCGACTTCAAAAATGCACCACCTTTTAACGATTAGTGGGTTATCGTTAAAAGGTATGCGCATTGTGCTTACTGAATTTCAGGGAAGAGGCATTCTTTGGCAGGGTAGATAAATCCATGCTGAAGAAATCCATCGTAAACTCACGGTAGATATAGTGGAGTTTATATTCATTTTTGCCGTAATCCTTATTAAGGTCTTCCTTATCCACCTTTTTGAGGTTGTGGAGATAATAAGGGCATTTTGGATTGACACACTTATGGATGATAAAGTGCTTGCGGTCCTTCTTTGGAATCAGAGTATTCCCACAGTGTGGACAGCGCAGTTTCACAGCGGGGGCAGGTGCAGTCATCAGGAATGTCACATTCAGAGCGGCGGCTGACAGGACGTATCTTCTTACCATACCGTTTTTCGTAGTAAGGGATGAGTTCCTTATAAGTCCAGTCCTGACGGAAGTCGGTGACCAGAGGGAGTTCATCAATCTTGAACTTCTGGTATGTGGGGAAATGGGAATCATCGAAAGCCAACTGCTTAAGGGGGATATATCTGCAGATAAAGTTAAGAAGCCGGCAGATTTGTTTATGTTGGTATTGAATTAACTGAAGTAAATAAAGTATAATGTCCATGAGCATTGTCTCCTTTGTTGATAATGGTTTGTGGTGAACTCATTATACTTCAAAAAGGGAGGTTAATGCTCTTTTTATTTGCAAACCTCCGATAAATCAAGGTTTTAAAGGATTTTTGAACAATAAAACAGGTGGTTTTTGACACTACCGCCGATTTCAAGGAGGAATAACACATGAAAAGTACATTTGAAAAGATGGGTGGAACCTACACACTGGGAGCAGGTGGTCTGTTTCGTATTCCTCACTTTCGTAATTTCGTTGCCGGGAAGTACGCTCTTCATGTACTTTTGTTGTGATTTCATTGTTTTTTATCGTATAATATGGATACTGGAGGTGGTTTGGATGAAATACAAGATTTTAGTTGTCGATGATGATAAAGAATTGGTGAAAATGCTTTGTAGTTATTTTAATATGAAACAATATGAAACCATTACGGCTACAGATGGAATGGAAGCATTAAATAAAATAAAAATGAAACCGGATATTATTTTGTTGGATATCAATATGCCACGCATGGATGGGATTGAAGTATGTCGTCTGATACGCAGTAAAGTGTTATGTCCAATTTTATTTCTGACAGCAAGAGTTGACGAAGATGATAAAATTAATGGGTTGCTTTCAGGTGGGGATGATTATATTACGAAACCATTTAGTCTTCGGGAGTTGGAAGCAAGGATTGTCACAAACATAAAGAGAGAAGAAAGGCATCAACAAAAAACAGAATACCGCTTCATGGATGAAATGCTGATTGATTATTCTGAAAAAATAGTAGCTATAGCCGGACACAGGATGGAGTTCACAAAAATCGAATATCAGATTATTGAATTCTTATCCATGCATCCGGGGCAGGTGTTTGATAAAGAACGTATATATGCACAAGTCTGTGGATATGATGCGGAAGGGGACAGTAGAACGATAACGGAATTAGTACGACGTATAAGGAAAAAAATAGCGGATTATTCAGAAAAAGAATACATAGAAACTGTATGGGGGATTGGATACCGATGGAAAAAATAAGAAACTTGTCACTGAAAAAAACAATTCTGCTTTATTTTGTGATCAGCTTAACGGCAGCATTTCTGTTATCTGGATTTACAGTTCATTTTGCAGGAAAGATGCAGAATAAAATATGGGAAAAATATATTGATTATGCAGATTATACGGACGTGTTTCAGCAATATGGAAAGAAATACGAGATTGAGATATCAAGACCTAATCAATCGCAGATGAATCGTTTGGACTATCATCTTTCGGAAATGTGTGACTTTATGGAAACATATTCGGTACTGATTTTTTCGATTGTTGGGAGTGTTGCTGCGGTATTCTTTTTTTATAAAAATAAGTTAAAGACACCTCTACAGGAACTAAAAGATGCCTCACAAATGATTGCAGATAATGAACTGGATTTTCATGTGTCCTATGAAAATAAAGATGAGATTGGAACTTTGTGTAAAGAATTTGAAATGATGCGAAGTGCTTTAGCAGATAACAACAGAAAGATGTGGCGAATGATTGATGACGAGAAGGTTTTGCGGAATGCAATTGCACATGATATACGTTCTCCACTTTCCATATTGCGTGGGTATCAGGAAATGCTCTTAGAGTTTGTTTCTGCCGAGAGTATAAAAACAGAGGATGTTATTGATATCTTACAAACAGGCATGTATCAGATTGACCGTATAGAGCATTTTACGGAAAACATGAGAAAAATGTCCCATTTAGAACAGAGGGAACTGCAATGCTCAGAGATAGAATTATCGGAACTGGCAAAAAAGATTGAGGCAGAAGCTGCCATGCTGTCCAAGAAGGAAAGTAAATTATGTAAGGTAGAAAGAGTGCAGGAACAAAACATTGTGAAAGTGGATGAGGAACTTGTCATGGAAGTGACAGACAACTTACTGGAAAATGCGGTTCGATATGCACAAAAAAGTATTGCTTTGCAAATAAAGAAAAAGGATGGTTTTCTTATAATTTCTGTTGAAGATGATGGAATAGGATTTGTGGATACTGAGGAAAAAGTAACAGAGCCATTTTATCATAAGAATCCACAAGATGATTTAAAGCATTTTGGTCTTGGTATGTATATTTCTCGTATTTTCTGTGAAAAGCATGGAGGAAATTTGAAAATATATAATGCCGGACAAGGCGGTGCTCATGTAGAAGCTCTTTTCAAAGCTGAATAAAAATACTTTATAAGGCTGAAATCACAAATAAAGTGGTTTTAGTCTTTTTTGTTGTGAATTTATTGAGAATTGATTTGTATGATGTTGTTAAAGAAATAAAGAAAGGAAGAGATACAATGAAAACAATCATAAAAAGAAGTATACTTGATTATTTAAAGAACCCTGTTTTGTGGATTGGCTTGATTATTATAGTTGCCAGTATGTATCAATGTCTGTCATCGTATTTGCAAATTCATTATATCAAACAGAATGAACAGATCACACAAAATGACGTAGCATTGGAAGATGCTGATGTCATGGATGGGTACATTCCCACATCTGATGATAAAGAAAGAAGAAGGGAGTGGGAAGATACGATCAAAGAGACGTTAATGGACACCTCCAAAAATGGTTTTGGATTTAGCAGGCAGGAAGCAGATCATGTAATGAAAGAAATTCAGAATATGGATGTAAAGACTGCTTCTGAGTTTTTGGAATCCCAATATGGCTATTATAATGCAATATATGCTTATGAGGACCTTGAAATTCATAAGGGGACAGCAGAAGAAATCAATCATTATATCGAGCGGAAATTATCCGAACATTCTTTTTCCTGGTACTTTGCCAAAAAGTTCACGGATTTTGCAGGATTGCATATGGCCTTTTTTGCAACAGTATTGCTATCATTTTTATTTATTCAGGATACACGAAAAAATACCTATGAATTATTACATACAAAGCCTGTTACGGCAATCCAATATATATGCGGGAAAGTAATAAGCGGATTCATTAGTATGCTGGGAGTATTAGTGATTTTGAATGTTATATTCTTTATGCTGTGTTTGAAAACGTCTTTAGAATCGGGCTTTCCAGTAACACCAATTGATTTTTGCGTGAATTCTCTGATCTATATTGTTCCGAATCTTTTGATGATATGTTGTGTCTATACAATTACAGCATTAATATTTAAAAATCCGCTTCCGGCAGCACCAATCTTGTTTTTACACATTATATATTCAAATATGCTGACCATGAAGAATGATATTTATTATATGAGACCGTTCTCTATTATGGTGCGATTCCCTGGCAGATTTTTTGAAACACATGTAGCCAAAATGTCAAACATAAATCAGATTATTCTTGTAATTTCATCAGTTATATTAGTATGTATTTCTGTTACAATCTGGAAAAGGAGGAGGGTTCATTGAAAACGGAACTAAAAAACTGCCTGTCGTTATATAAGATTTTTTATTCATGTGCATTTATACTGATATTGTGTGCTATTCATCCGATTATATACTATGAAGAAATCGGTTCAGCGATTCAGTCTCCAATAGCATTTTTAACAATTATTTTTTGTAGTGACACATATTTGATGGAAGTAAAAAGTAAGCGTGCCGATGTATTTCATTTGTATGATCAAAAAAAGCAGTTAAAAGTAATATCACAGAGAGTGTGCGTTCAAATATTATATTTATTAATACTTTCCTGTGTTGGATATGTTTTGTTTTTCTGGCAAAAACCGGGCAGTGTAAACGAAGGCGTTTCGGGCACTCAGATATTCCTTTTATTTTCCATTGCAATGTTCGGAACCATCTGGCTTTGGAGTATATGCTCTGTGATTTTGTGTACATTGCTTGGAAATATGTGGGCAGGTATAGGATGTTTATTTGGAATTGTCATTGGACTTATATCAAAAGCGGGAAGTTCATTTTTCGGAAATCTGGGATTGTTTTCTTTCAGCTTTTGTGAACCTACTCAATTAATGTCCGAGAGTTGGATTTATGGAACGCTTGTGTCTTTTATAGCAGGACTGTTTTTATTTGCAGTATTACCAATAGCTTTAAAGAAAAGAGGATAGATTATGAGTATCAGAATAAATGATTTAACAGTTAGATTTAAAAATGGTGTAGTTGCAGTAAATAAGGCATCTCTTGAAATACCTAAGGGAATTTACGGACTTTTGGGTGAAAATGGTGCCGGAAAAACCACCTTGATGAGGGTTCTTACAACCGTTTTAAAACAAACGGAAGGAATGGTTTCCCTTGATGGAATTCTGTATAACGAGGGAAATTATGAGAAAATACAGAAAAAGATTGGTTATCTTCCACAGGAAATAGACTTATATCCGAATCTTACGGTGAAAGAATGTCTTGTATATATGGGGGGACTGTCAGGAGTATCCAGAAATGACCTCGAACAAAGAATTACCTATTATCTGGAAAAGACTTCTCTTACAGAGCATCAGAATAAAAAAATGCGGCAATTATCTGGTGGTATGAAGAGACGTGTCGGACTCATACAGGCACTTCTTAATAATCCGGATTTTTTGATTATTGATGAACCAACCACCGGGTTAGATCCGGAAGAAAGAATCAGGATCCGCAATCTTCTGGTTGATTTTTCAAAGGATAGAACGGTGCTGTTTTCCACTCATGTAGTAGAAGATTTAGCAGCAACCTGTACACAGCTTGCTATTATGAAAAAAGGAAATTTTTTATATTCCGGGAGCGTGAGTGGATTGCTGGAAAATGCAAAGGGCTGTGTTTGGAATTGTACGGTACAAAATGCAGAAGAAGCCCGTTTGTTAGAAGCCAATTATTCTATTTCATCTAAGCAGTATGTAGAAAATGGAATTCATATGAAAATATTAAGCAAAGGAAAGCCAAATGAAAATTGTGTCCCGGATAATGATATCACTTTGGAAGATGCGTATATTTATTTGACGAATAGCTGAATATAACGGCGGGCAACTTGCCCGCCGTAAATTATGCTTATTCTGCGTTCAAAAGAGATATGGAGATAAAGAGTGTCAGAAATTCGGCAACAGGCATTGCTGACCAAAGACCGTATAGCCCAAACTTGACTGGTAAAATAGTAAGAAATAAAATCAACAATGCAAATGAGCGTAAAAATGTTACAGTTATAGCTGATCAATGTCATATATTGAGTTGGAATTGAAAAAAAAAGATGATATAATAAGTCCATCAATAGTAATGCAGTGTGGCTGCCTGCAGACAAAACAGCATTACTATTAGATGGGCAAACATACATATTAATAAAATATTATAGTGGGGTATAGTGATGAAAAAATATGATGTTGCAGCAATGGGAGAATTACTTATTGATTTTACGCAAAATGGATATAGTGAACAGGGAAATCCGGTTTTTGAAGCCAATCCCGGGGGAGCTCCATGTAATGTGCTTGCCATGCTGCAAAAGCTGGGAAGGAAAACAGCCTTTATTGGTAAAGTTGGTCAGGATGGCTTTGGATTACAGTTGGAGAAAGCCTTAAAGGGAACCGGAATTTCAACTGATGGTTTGTGTTTTGATAAAGAAGTACATACAACCTTGGCGGTTGTACAAAAGAAAGAAGATGGTGACAGGGATTTTTCCTTTTACAGGAAGCCGGGAGCGGATATGATGCTTCGTGCGGAGGAAGTGAACGAAGACCTGATACGAAATGCAGCGATTTTTCACTATGGTTCCCTTTCTCTTACTGATGAACCGGTGAGAACGGCAACAGTGAGTGCAATTGAGGAAGCCGAGAAAGCCGGTGTCCTGCTGTCTTTTGATCCCAACCTGAGAAAGCCCTTGTGGGAGAGCGAGGAGCTGGCAAAGGAACAGATTCGATACGGACTGGGGCATTGTCATGTATTGAAAATATCCGATGATGAGCTGGTATGGCTTACCGGCGAACAGGATTATGAGAAGGCTATACAACAGCTTCGTTCAGAGTTTCCGATTCCTCTGATTCTTTTATCTATGGGAAAAAACGGCAGTCGTGCTTATTGCGGGGAGGAGACGGCAGAAGCTCCGGCATTTCTGAGTGAAAATACGATTGAGACGACCGGCGCAGGAGACACCTTTATGGGCTGCATGCTGCATCAGATTCTGGAGAAGGGCTATCAAAATCTGAGCACACGGGATATGGAAGAAATGCTTATCTTCGCCAATGCGGCCGCCTCTATTATCACCACCAGAAGAGGTGCCCTTCGTGTCATGCCGGAAGAAGAGGAGATTTTAAAACGAATCAGTTTCTGAAAATGAAAGAAAAAGTAGAAATAATGAAATTTTTGTATGATATTATACAAGAAATATGTAAAAGCATATCGTATTATTGATAATATGTATTATGATATGAGGGTAAGAAGCACTCCCGAAATCACAACATACATTCGCAAATCGGGCTGTCGCCCTTTTTGCTCATGTCTGTTTACCCATCCAACAGATATAGTGCATTGTCTGTAAACAGCCATGTACTATATCTGTTGATGGGTTTATTATATCATATTATTAGAGGAGAAAAACATGGCAGCCGGGAGAAAAACACTGGCACAGCTATCTGTGCCGATATGCTTAGAAACTTTATTTTATATGCTTTCAGGTATGGTCGATACACTCATGCTATCATCAGTAAGCGACCAGGCGGTGGGAGCAGTAGGAACAGCAAATACATATATAGGTGTTTTTATCATCATGTTCGGGGTAATATCATCAGGTATGGTTGCGGTTATGTCACAGAATATCGGAGCCGGAAGACCGGGAATTGCATATCAGGCAAGACAGCTTGGACTGATGTTTAATGCGCTGATAGGCGTGCTGATGTCTGTTATCCTTGCCTTTTTTTCCGGCGGAATACTTAGAATGGTAAGCATTGCCCCGGCGCTGTTTGAGTCGGCTGAAACATACCTTAGAATTGTTGGAGGCGCATGCTTTTTAAATGCACTTATTCCTATTTTTTCCAGTTATTTGAGAGTGTTCGGATATACGAAGCACTCCTTAATAGGAACGGTTGTCGGAAATGCCGTTAATATAATACTTAATTCGGTATTTCTGTTCGTGTTTAACTGGGGAGTAATGGGGGTTGCCGTTGCCACGGTTATTTCCAGGATTGTAAACCTTATCATTGTAGCGGTGATGGGGGCTGTGCTTATTAAGGCAAAGCAGAATCCTGAGCGCATTCCGGCAGGAAGAATACTGGCACAGATTGTCAAGATAGGTTTTCCCTCAGCACTTGAAACAGCACTCTACAATGTAGCGATGACACTTATAGTCCGTTTTATGAATCAGATGGATTCGGACGGAATGAATGTTACGGCTCGTTCCTATGCCATGCAGATTGCCAATTTTTCGTATTGTGTGGGAGCTGCACTTGCACAGGCCAATGCTATTATGACCGGCTGGCGGATCGGGGCAAAGGAGTATGAAGAATGTGACAGAGGTACAAGAAAGGCTGTGGTATATGGACTTATAACAGCGACATGCTTTTCTGTGACATTTGCATTGTCAGGACGTTTTATAGTCCATATATTTACTGATGACGCGCAGATGATAAATCTTGTGGTGAAGCTGCTGGTGGTGGATATATTCCTGGAATTCGGAAGGGTGACGAACCTTGTATACGGTCAGGCATTAAAGACCAGCGGGGATGCGGTTTTTCCGGTTATAATGGGTGCGATATTCATGTACCTGTTCGCAGTCGGCGGAACATATTTTCTTGGAATACATATGGGGCTTCAGGCATTAGGAGCATATATTGCCATGGCATCTGATGAGTGTGCGAGAGCCGTGGGAATGGTGTTCAGATGGAAGAGCGGAAAATGGAAGGGTAAGAGTCTTGTAGAATTGTAGGAGAGCTTATGTACTTTGAATTAAAGGAAAATAAACCACATGGTACAAAGGACGACCCCTTTAGCACATATCATATATGGAATTCGGGCCGGTCATTTCAGATACCTGTACATTGGCATGATGAACTTGAGATTATATATGTAAAAAGTGGTTTTCTGACTGTAAATATATCGGGAGAGAGCTACATAGGTAACCCAGGGGATGCGTTTGTCGTGTCGCCGGGTAATCTGCATCTCATGGGTGCACAGACCGGAGCGGTGGACTATTTTACTTTTCTGTTTCCACTAAAATATATATCCTTTCGTTCGGATGACATATTAGATGAGAGATTGCTTGAACCGCTAAGCAGCGGACATCTGATGATAGGTCCGAGAATAGGTGATGCGGCAAGTAAGCTGTGTGAGCAGCTGGCTGATATATATATGGCAAAAAATGATGGAAGTGAGTCGGAAATAACTGCACAGATAAAGATAAAGATAGTCCTTTTACAATTCATTCTCGAAATGTGGAATAAGGGCTTGGTGGTGGAAAATGATACAAGCGGCAGGAATACCGTAGAAAAGGAGATGGTTTCATACATACAGCAGAACTACACGGGTACGATATCGTTAAAGACATTTGGGGAACAGTTCCATCTTTCGGAAAAATACATATCGCGGTACTTTAAGGAGCATTTTCATATTACGCTGTCGCAATATGTAACCTATTTACGGCTGGAGCACGCAAAGCAGCTGCTGCAGGACACTGATATTCCGATTACGGAGATAGCAATGCAGAGCGGGTATCAGAACGTGAGTTATTTTATCAGGAGCTTCAAAAAAACGTACGGGATGTCCCCGCTGAAGTATAGAAAAAACAGGCTTTAAGTTTTGCAAACACAAGTATTATATTGGAAATCAAAGTATATTATGACAATGGAGGATAATATGGAAATGGAAGATAAAAAGGAAGCGATTTTGATTAACACGTTAGATATTTCAGCGGCGGGAAAGAACTGCAAAGTGCTGCTTGGGGACATCAACGGTGACGGGAGAATGGAGCTTGTGTGTGTGCAGGCGAACGGAGGAACAGATTCGAGATATATTCCTTTTTATGTCACATGTGTGACGGCGTATGCACTTACAGGTGAGCTGCTGTGGCAGCTTGGTACGCCATGGAACGAGCCGGGAGGCTTCGGTGCGGATTTTCCGGCGCAGATATATGATATAGATGGTGATGGCAGGCTGGAGATTATAGCCGTGATGGATAAGGATAAGACAGTGGCAGATAAGACCGTGGAAGCTGTTTGTAAGGAGATAACCGTAATTGACGGTGCGACAGGAGAGGTTAAGAGAACGAAGCAGATTCCTGCGCCGGAGGCACACGACTGTATATTGATTGCCAATCTGTCAGGAAATCCTACGGCGAGAGAGATTATCGTAAAAGACAGGTATGAAAATATGTGGGCCCTGGATGAGAATTTTGATGTTATGTGGACACATTCAGGAAATCTCGGACATTTTCCGCTGGTTTACGATATCAACGGTGACGGCAGAGACGAGATTATGGCAGGCTATGATATGCTGTCTGCGGACGGTGGACTTATGTGGTCATGCAAGGATCTGGACGATCATGCGGATTGTCTGTGGATCGGTGATGTGAATGGTGACGGAAAGCTTGAAATATGTGTCGGAGGAAGTGTTACCTGCCTCTACGATATGAATGGCAATGAGCTTTGGAGATATGATGGCTCGATAGAGTCGCAGCATATTGCGCTCGGAAAATATATTCCCGGAGCACCCGGGCTTCAGGTATCCGGGCTTGACAGAATAAGCAGAGGCGACGGCTACAAGGGTATGTGGCATGGCAGGGACGGAATGTTCCTGCTTGACTGTGAAGGCAAAGAAATCTGGAAAGAGGATAGAAAGACCGATGGCTGGCTCACTATTGTGAACACTTATCGCAATTGGAATGGTGACGGCAGGGATTATATTCTCGCGTACAGAAGAGGCGGTGGAGTGATGCCGGCACTGTATGACGGGGACATGAATGTTGTTGTTACGTTTCCGGAGGACGGATATGTGGTGAGCGCCGATTTATTTGGAAGAAACATTGAGGACACAGTCGTATACGCTGATGGAAAAGCTTGGATATATTCGGGAAAAGAATATGACCTGACGGAGGCACCATCCGGCAGACAGCTTGCACAGACGGAAAAACTGTTCCGCTCAACTCTGTATCCGGGCTGTATTTATTAAAAACTGAAGAAAAGTATTGAATTTACAATGCGGTGCGTTGTATAATTGCGGAATGAAAAACAGATATTAATGCCGACGTATGACAGGTATATGTTTTTCAAATACACACAAGAGATGAATGAAGCCACTGTTGAGAAGTTAAAGGAGCAGCTCGGCGGAAGCTTTGAGATAAGATTCTATGAGAACAACGTGGTCAGTGTTTACAGCAACGGAAATGAGGCAGAGGGAGCCTATGAGCTCTTAGAGGACGATTATGTGGTTCACATGGTATTCGACAATGCCGAGTTCTACGGAATTATGACACAGTCAGGCGACGACGTGATTTACGTTATATCCAATGTCACCTCACCTGATATAGCACTTTACCTTACATATTTTGAGGAAGGCTGATAGAGCCTGAATCAGAGAAATATGCTCTGAAGTAATTCAGCCAGAAACACGGCAGCACACGCAGCGACGGCTACGGTCGTGAGTCCTTTGCCCTTGATGGCAAATATGACCGCGACCACAAGCCCGGCTGCGGCACCTGCCCACCAGGTGGCTGCGTAGAATATGGCTGGAATTGTCATTGCCGTGAGAACCGCATATGGTATGTAGTACAGAAAAGAGCGTATGAAGCGGTTGCTGATTTTCTGCTTTATTGCCACGAAGGGTATGACGCGGATAAGGTATGTCGAGCAGGCGAGTATGAGCAGATATAAAAAGAAAGTTTTGTTATCCATTATCGGAGACCTCCTCGTCCTTTAGCGGGAATAATATCGAGCCAACAGCGGCGGAGGCTATGGCAACTACGGTGATGGTTATTCCGCTCGAGATTTTTGACAGCAGTGGAATATAAAAAAATGCACAGCTAAGCAGTATTGATAGAACCACGACCAATGTGACAGGTCGTGATTTTTTCATTTCCGGAACCACAATGGCGACAAACATTCCGTATATCGCAAGGCTCAATGCACTCATCAGGCGGTCGGGAAGAACGCTCCCTAAAATGGCACCAAGAAGTGTTCCGACAGACCAGCCGAGATAAGGAAGTGTTGCAAGTCCCGCAAAGAAGCTTCGGCTCACCTTCTCCTCCTGTACAGCCACGGCAAAAATTTCATCGGTCATCATAAAGCCGAGAAGCCATCTTGACAAGCCCTTAAAACGCTCGTCAGCCTTCTGTCCGACTGAGATTGACATGAAGGAGTAGCGTATATTTATTGTAAGCTGTGAAATCAACATCTGAAAATACTGTCCCGGGTGAAGCATTATACCTATTCCCGCAAACTGCCCTGCGGAGGTGACGGTCGTCATTGAGATTATGAGTGCCTGCCACCACGCAAATCCATAGGAAACCGCTATTATTCCGAATGTAAATGAGACTGAAAGATATCCGATGGCGATTGGAACGCCTGCTTTCAGCCCTCGTCTGTAATTGTTCATTTTAATCCCCATTTCTGAGAGAACAGCCTCTTAATATTTAAAGTAAGATATTTATGGTCATGACCATTGTTACTATTTTGCCACCGCGCAGGTGGTATGTCAATGATGACGGTAGGGATATTTGACATGTTTTTGTGTGCATGTGTGCACAGTATGTGTATGGACTGTTTACAGTGGCGCGCAAAAAGAGGTATAATAAGCATAGATTTGCAAGTATCAAAACTATATAATCCGGGAGGAAAAATATGACACAGAAGGAACTTAATGAACTGCTTAGTGATATGTCGCTTGAGGAGAAAATCGGACAGCTTGTGCAGGTTCCGGGAAGCTGCTATGAGGAGGGGGCGGTAATCACCGGAGGAATGAACAACGGCTGGCGGGAGGGGACGTGCAGGCTTGCCGGAAGCACGCTTGGAATATACGGTGCGGAAAAGTTAAAGAAAATTCAGGACGATTATTTAAAGACACAGCCACACAAAATTCCGCTCATGTTCATGCTCGACGTGATTCACGGACATAAGACGGTATTTCCGTGTCCGCTCGCACAGGGTGCGACTTTCTCACCTGAGACGTCCGAAAAATGCGCAGAGGCAGCGGCAAAGGAGGCCGGAGCAAGCGGCGTGCAGGTCACGTTTGCACCGATGGCGGATTTGGTCAGGGATTCAAGATGGGGACGGGTTATGGAATCCACGGGGGAGGACCCATACCTGAATGGTAAGATGGCGGCTGCCATGGTGAAGGGCTTTCAGGGTGAAGATGTCGGTGAGAAGGGAAAAATCGCATCCTGCATAAAGCACGTTGCTGCCTACGGCGGTGCCGTTGCGGGACTTGACTATCAGAACGCAGAGCTGTCGGAGCATACGTTGAGGGAGTTCTATCTTCCTGCTTACAAGGCGGCGGTTGACGCGGGCTGTGAGATGGCGATGACGTCATTTAACCTGCTAAACGGAGTGCCTTCATCGGGAAACAAGTGGCTCATGAGGGATGTGCTGCGCGGTGAGTGGGGTTTTGACGGGGTGCTTATCTCGGACTGGGCTGCGGTCGGAGAGATGGTGGCTCACGGATACTGCGAGGACAATACGGAGGCGGCAGTCAAGGCTATTGAAACGGGCGTTGACATTGAGATGTGCACGCCTGCCTACGCAGACCACCTCGAGACGCTTGTAAAGGAAGGAAAGGTTTCCGAAAAGCTGATTGACGAGGCGGTCATGAGAGTGTTAATGCTTAAAAATAAGCTCGGGCTCTTTGAGAATCCGTACAAGGATGCGGACGAGCAGCTTGAGCGTGAGATACAGCTATGCGATGCACACAGGAGCCTCGCAAGACAGGCTGTCAGAGAGTCTATAGTTCTTTTAAAGAATGATTCCACAGACAGTGATGCCGGTAAGAAGCTTCTTCCGATTAACACGGCGGATGGCATGAAGATTGCATTTGTGGGACCTTACGTTGAAGGACAGGACATGAGAAGCTCATGGTCGGTGTCAGGCGATGAGAAGGACAATGTGACGCTGAAGACGGCAGCACAGGAGATATTTGGCGGTGCAGCTTTGGCGGAGGGATTGGAAGAAAAGCAGCCTGGAGTTCTGTTAAGATTTGCAGAGGGCTGTACGCTGCTAGACAATCACACAATAGTAAATCTCGGTCAGTACGATGAGGACAACTGGGAGGAGATAAATGCCTCACTTTTAAGTGAGGCGGAGGAGTGTGCAAAGTGGGCGGATGTGGTTGTGCTTGCACTCGGTGAGCATCGTTTCCAGACGGGAGAAGCCACGAGCAGAACGCAGATTGAACTTCCACATATACAGCTTGAGCTTTTAAGACGCGTGGCATCGGTCAATAAAAGCATAGTGACGGTTCTTTTTAACGGCAGACCATTAGACCTGAGAGAAGTTTCGAAGTATTCCAAGGCGATTGTCGAGGCTTGGATGCCGGGAACGGAGGGAGGTCACGGTATAATGGATGTGCTTACGGGGGAATACAATCCGTTGGGAAAGCTTCCGATGAGCTTCCCTTACAACGTCGGGCAGCTTCCGATGTGCTACAATCATTACAGCTCGGGGCGCCCGAAGCCTGAGGGCAGCAGAGGAGATTACAATTGCAGATACTTAGATGCACCGAATGAGCCGCTGTATCCGTTCGGATATGGACTAAGCTACACTTCGTTTGAGATAGGTAGTGTGAACCTGAGTTCGGACAGTATGACGTCGGGAGAAAAAATAACCGCGTCGGTGACCGTGAAGAATACGGGAAAAAGCAAGGGTTCAGAGCTTATCCAGCTATACATAAGGGATGTCGCGGCGAGCAGAGTGCGCCCGATTAAGGAATTAAAGGGATTTAAGCATATTGAGCTGATGCCGGGGGAGGAGAAAAAGGTATCATTCGATATTGATGAGGAGCTGTTAAGCTTTTTCCGTGCTGACGGAAGCTTCGGAAGCGAGCCGGGAAAGTTCAAGGTATGGATTGCGGACAGCAGCCTGACTGAGGGAGATGCGGCAGAGTTGACCTTGAGGGCTTGAATGACATAGTGGGAATGGTGATATGAATAAGAGCTGTATTTCAAAGAGACTGACTCTATGAAATACAGCTTTTACTTTTACATGCATAATTTTATTTTTGTTTTGCAAAATAGTTGTGCATTGCGGTTATTGTATCCGTACTTTCCTCGTAGTCGGGTCTGAATACACTGAAGGCATGTGTCAGACGCTTGTCACGCGGGAAACAGAAAAATTCGTGTGGCATATTGTGACGTGCAAGTGCCTTTTCAAAATCAAGCGTGTATTTCTTGAGATTGTCGTTCTGACTTGTCACGAGAAAGCAGGGCGGAAGTGAAGTCACGATGTCCGGATGTTCAGGGTCTGCATACTTTGCGAAGGACTGCTTTTTATAGTTCTTGCCGTAAAGATAAGCGGGAAGAAAAATTCCAATCTTGTCAAAGCGTGTGGTGTAAAACATACCGCTTATAAGACCAAGCGCACGGAATTGGATATGGTGCGGCTTGACATGTCCTGACTTGGCAAGTGTGTGACACTTGTTCATTGCAGCCGTGTAGGTCAGAAGATAGGCTCCGCCACTGTCAGCCACGCCGTAGATGTGGTCAGCGTCACCCTTGTATTCACCAAGATGTGCCTGTATGTAATTGAAAGCATTGCAGACATCCGAGAACTGGTCGAACACCATACAGTCAGGTATGAGGCGGTATTCAATGCTGAACACCAGATAACCGAGTGTGCAAAGCTTGGCGCAGAAGAAACGGTTAAACTCCTTATTGCCGATGATAAGTCCGCCACCGTGGATATTTATGATAACCGGGAGGACGGTATTTTCACTGCCATCAGGACGGTAGATGTCCATTCGGTGTGCTTCCATGCTATCATCCATGTATGGGACATCATGTTCTATCGTTACACCCGCAGGCATTGACTGTGTCTTGTCGCGCTCAGCAGCATCAAGCTCAAAGGCGAAGCGCTGCTTGTAAAACTGTTTTCTCATTACATCCTGCATATATTTTAGATCCTTTCATGATGCTATTGTAACATCAAAATGGTAAAAAAGTCACATTTACTTTCATGGATTGTAGCACAGTTGTGTAATAAATTTCAATAGCTTATGAGAAGATATTATAAGTATGTTGTTGGAAAAGAGGTATGGTGATGGAAGAAAATAATGATCCGAAATATATAAAGGTGCGTGGAGCAAGAGTCCACAACCTTAAAAACATAGATGTGGACGTGCCTCTGCAACAGATTGCGGGGAATGAGGAGAGCGTGACGGGGAGGTATATTTAGAGTATCTTATATAGGTACATAGTTGACTTTTAAATAGAAATAAAATATTTTATCAATATAAAAGTCAACGAGGGCGGTTATTATGATAATTAATCCTATAATATAAAGAAATGAAATTAAATAATAATATCATAACGACAAAAAGGGCGATTGAACTGGGATTTTCAAAGGCACTTCTTCCGAAGTATGAGAGGGAAGGGCTTATAGAGCGCGTAAGACAGGGAATATACATCCTGCCTGAATCGGTTCATGATGATATGTACACCTTGATGCTGAGGTCAGAAAATATTATTTTTTCACATGAATCGGCATTGTTTTTACTTGAATTGACCGATAGAACACCGTTTGAGCATTCCGTTACAATCCCCTCTGACACGTCGCTTCCCGAATCAGTTTCAGGGGAGTGCAAATGTTATTATATACAGCCTCAATTTCATCGGCTGGGAATGATTTATGCAAAGACAACCTTTGGAAATCAGGTCAGATGCTACAATGCGGAGCGGAGTATATGTGATTTGTTGATAAGCAGAAACAGAATGGATGAGGAGACGGTTATAAGCTCTTTAAAGAAATATGCCGCGTGGACGGATAAAAACATTAACCGCCTGTCGGAATATGCCTTAACATTTCATATAGAGAAGAAGTTGAAAAGCTATTTGGAGGTACTGCTGTGAGTTCTAAGGCGATGAGTTTAAAGGGTAAAATAAAAAATTATGCAAAGAATAACAATATTGCGGCACAGGTGGTACTTCAAAATTATATGTTTGAGTGTTTTTTGGCAAGATTAGCGCATTCTTCATACAAGCAGAAATGGGGAAAAGCCGGTAATTATACGTTGTGCCTGAACAGTTCACAGCTTGGATATGACAGGTGCGAGAAGATAATCATGGAATGCAGTAAATAACCGGTAATATAATTTAAATTTACTGTATCCGGATAAAAATTTATAAAATTATAGGTAATCCTGGATTGTATGTGATTTTGTCATGAATAATCCGGGATTAATTATTGGAGCCGGAAAGTATAATGGATAATGACAAAAGAAAAAAACAATTATAATAAGTAGCACACTACTTATATGGAGGGGCTTATGGAAACGAATATTGCTCCGGGGCTTAGATTTTCTATATTAGACAGAGAATTTAAGAAGAAACCGGAAGAATGTGCAAATCTGATGGGATTAACCGCTGTACAGTTGAGAGTACTGGGTGAATTAAGTCGCTTAGAGCCAATGGGAGCCTGCGAAATTAATCAGAAGGATTTGGAAAAAGCATTGGCTGTGACGCATTCGACAATGACGGAGATTTTTAATAAAATATGCGAAGGTATTCCGGAAGAAGATATACAAACATTTTTGAAAACATCGAAAAAAATGCTTGAAAATATTGAAAAATAGTGTACTCACATATATGGGTACACCTTAAAATTATTTTACTTCCTCTTGCATCAATTTTGGGTAAAGCGATTGGAATTAATGGGATATGGTGGAGCTTCTTAATCAGCGAAACGATGACAGTTATACTGGCAATTATTTATCTGGGAATCGCTGAAAACATGTTTTATTTTAATTACATAAAATTAAAATAAATTCAAGACAGAGCCGTGTAGTCACTTGCGATTACACGGCTCTGTCTTGGGCATTTCAATTAAGTTTTGGGTACTAATCAGAGACTAGATTACCTCTGAAAAGCTCATGTAGTACTCCTTAAAAAATTCGCTTACTTTCTCAAAAAATTTCTTCATATCAATCACCGATTCCTTTCCGTGTATGTGAAAAACTTTACGTTCCCTTTGATGGTTTTAATATAACACCTTGCGTTTATAATGTGAAATACATATAATAAAAGTATTACAATACCTAACAGGTATCATAAGCGCTGGAGGAGAAATATGGAGCTCAGACACATACGATATTTTAAGGCGGTCGCGGAGGAGAAGAACTTTACCAGAGCGGCAGAAAAGCTTGCGATAGCGCAGCCACCGTTAAGCCGTCAGATACAGGACTTGGAGGAGGAGCTTGGCACGGAGCTTTTTGTGCGCTCGCCTCATAAGGTTGCCTTGACGGAGGAGGGCGAGCTGTTTTTGCAGTACGCTACGCAGATTCTAGACTTGGTGAACAAGTCCGAGGAGGAAGTTAAGGAGATGAAAGAGGGACTTCAGGGAACGCTCTACATTGCGTCGGTTGAGGGCTGTGCGCCGAGGCTCTTTGCGGAGTGGATTTCTGCGTTTCGGAAGAAGCACCCGAATGTGCAGTACAATCTGTGGAACGGCAACACGGACGATGTGAATAACCGCGTGACCAAGGGGCTGTGCGAGGTCGCGATGATTACCGCACCGTACAACACCGAGGAATTCCATGTGCTTCCTGTGTACGATGAGCCGTGGGTGGCGGTCATCCCGAAAGGACATCCGCTGTACTCGGAGAAGAATCTTCCTGTTCTGCCGGACGAACTTCTGCCGTACGACCTGCTCATACCATCAAGAGAGTCGCGGAAAAGTGAGATTGACAAGTGGTTTTCAAGCCATGAGCACACGGCAAAAGTATGTGGACGCATAGCGCACATGATGAACGCCTATGAGCTCAGCCGGCACGGCGTTGGAATCTCAATATATCCGCAGTCGATATGCTCATTGGTACATGATAACGACGTGTGCGTGAGGCAGATAGACCACCCGGCGGCGCACGCCTCCTACGCGCTTATCTGGAATAAAAAGCATACACTTTCGCATGTGGCGAAGGAGTTCATTGGGTTCGTGGAGGGGGTGTACGACAAGGAGGTATAATAATTTTATACTATAAGTGTATAGCAGATTATATATATGTATATCAGCTCCGTTGTTCGAAGCAAGTTGTTCTAAGAACTCTGATTTAGGTTATATCTGTGTCCGCCACCGCAGCAAAGCATACTTCCTTGTATGCTTGCTGCTCAGCCGACATCCTTGTCGTCTGTGGCTGGAGTATGAGCAGGGTTCTAAGAACAACTAGGCTTCTTCCAAAAGTCGTGATATACATATATATAATTTGCTATACACAATTCAGTTTATGGAGAATTTTTTGTCGTACCACTTTAAATTTGTGGTTACAAGGAGTAAGATATTACTTATAAAAGTTATGCGTGACTAACGGTAAACTGAATATGTCGAGGAGGTCGGATTGATATGAAGTATGCTGGTATGCCGATGGGCATGTGGGTTGTTTTTAGCAAGTCTTTTAGAAGAAATCTCACTGAGGTATTAAAGTACGATGCGCAGGAGAGCAAGAGGATAACTGCGTCGGCGAAGAAAAAGTATAGGGAGATTATAGAGAAGCTTCCCGAGTTCGAGAAGGCGGACAGATTCAAGATGAACATTGTGAATTGTGCGATGCTTTCAGCCTTCTTTCTTAATATGCCGAAGCTGCCGAGCGTAGAGGACGCGACGGAATACTATAAGAAGTCGATGATGACGGGCGCAATGCAGTGGTTTTGCAGGATGAGCGGAAAGAAAAAATATTCGGAGTCGGATATTAACGGAATGAAAGCCACGGCAAAGCTAAAGGCAGGTGACAGAAATCCTTATTCATGGAACATGGATTTCTATGAGTATGAGGATGGAAGCGGCTATGAGGCGAGATTTTACACCTGCGGAATATGTACTCTCATGAGGGAGCTTGGACTTACCCGGCTCATTACGGCGATGTGCAGGCTTGACTACACAATGAGCGAGGCAGGCGGTGTCACTGACTTTGTCAGGGAGTACACGCTTGCCTCGGGTGGACCTTACTGTGACTGCGGCTACAAGAAAAAGACCGCGAAGCAGGTTTAGTGTTTTACATAATTTAGTTCTGATGTTCCAGCTTTAACTCAAATTCTTTATTCCTGTCGCAGACGAGCCTGCCGTCCTTTATTTCAAGCTGTGCTGCCTGAATGCAGGCTCTTCCGTCGTCAGGGTTCGGAACATAAGACTTGTTCAGGCGGTTTTCGTTGAGAAAATACGGGTGCGTAAAATAGAAAATGTACGCATTTTTGCCGTTTACCACGACATCGGCGTGGCTTGCCATAACGCCGTCGCATGGGCGTGTGCCACCGTCGCGCAGAATTACGCCCTGTCGATTCCAGTGCGCGAAATCCTCTGTCTCATACACGCCGAGTCCGTTCCACTCATCTGTAATCATCCATCTTTTTCCGCCAAATTCAAACACGTTAGGTCCCTCGTGGCTGTTAAAATTAATCTCCTCGCCGACAACGCTCCAGTTGTAGAGGTCGTCGCTCACCGCGCTGTAGGTGTGCGAGTCGTGGCACTCGTCCTTGTACCACATTTTGTACCGGCCGTTTCCTATCGGATGCACACAGGCGTCGATGACGCGGTCGGAGGAGAGCTCGAGCACGCTCTCAAAGTGCCACTCCCACAAATCGTCGGCGGTGTAGTGAACGATATGTCTCGACCAATTCCAGTCGGTAGGCACTCCCGTTATGTAAGATACATACATGTGGTATTCGCCCTCAGCGAATATTATTTCGGGAGCCCAGAAGGTGTTGTGTCCCGGCTCAAAGTCAAGTCCCGGAAGTGTTCCGCGGTAGAGCCATCTGCTGCCGTCGTCTGACGAAGCGATACCTATGGCAGTTCCATGAATATGCGAGACGCCTATGGCGTTTACGCTGCTTCTTCTCTGGGTATAGAGCAGCCACCATTTATTCTCCTTGTTGTTCCATATAACCACCGGATCTGTCGGTGCATCGTAAATCGGATCGCGGTAGAGCGGTGCGCTTGTGATGTTAGTTTTTTTACTTTCTCCCATAATTTTACCCCGTTTCTGAGTTGATACTTGATAAATCTGTATGAAATATTATATGATGATGATATCAGGGTCAAAAGGTCAGAAATCTGATGCAAGCTTGCTTGCAAGAGGATTTTTGACCTTGGGACCCCAACATCATTATATATTATTGTTATGAAAAATACTATAAAAATAAAGTGCGAAAGGACGAATATTATGGAAAATATTCTGCATTTGAAGGCTCCGGGCGACTGGATTAACGACCCTAACGGTTTTATATTTTTTAAGGGAAAATATCATCTGTTCTATCAGTATTTTCCGTGCGCGCCCGTGTGGGGAACGATGCACTGGGGACATGCGGCGAGTGAGGATCTGATTCACTGGCAGCATCTCGGAATTGCTCTTTTTCCTACCAAAAGCTATGACAGGAACGGTGTGTTTTCAGGGAGTGCGCTGGAGATTGACGGGAAAATGAACCTCTACTACACCGCTGTAAGGTATCTTAAAGAAAATGCCGAGAATATTAATACCATAGTTGACGGATTGTGTGAACAGAGTCAGGCGATGATAAGCTCGGAGGATGGCATTACCTTTGACAATTTTAATGGAAAAAAGCAGATTATTCCGCCTGTGACGGATCTTGAAATCGGGCATCCTTATGAGTGCCGTGATCCGAAGGTGTGGAGGGAGAACGGGCGGTATTTCATGTGCATTGCAAGCAGCTATAAGAAGGAGGAGGGTGTACTTTTAATCTATACAAGTGATGACGGTGAGAACTGGACGTACCTTAACAGGCTTCAGGATAAGCAGTTCGGCACGGTTTTAGAGTGTCCGGATGTGTTCTGCATAGATGGTCAGCACATTCTCATTGCCTCGCCGATAGGTGTTTTAAAGGACACGGACTATCCGGGAAATCAGAGCACGATGCAGAAGCTTTCGTTTGATGCGGAGGATGGAAGCATGGCACTTGAGAGCGAGGCGCAGTTTCTCGATTACGGAATGGATTTGTATGCACCGCAGAGCTGCATCGACGAAGCAGGTCGCCGTTGTGTGATTGCTTGGGTGCGGATGCCGATACCGCAGTCGCCTGATGACAATGAGGCGGCGGATGGCAGACCTTGGAGCGGAATGATGAGCCTTCCGCGCGTTGTCACGCTTCGCGGCGGAGAGATTTATACGTCGGTGCACCCGAATGTCAGGGAATATTTTGCCGAAAATTCGTGCGAGGAAAGTACGGAAAAATATACCCGATGGACAAAGTACGGAAGAAGCCGCACGGTGCTTACCCTCCGCGAGGGTCAGTCGGTTGAACTTGCGGGCGTGATGATAGAGCTTAACGGCGGCTGTGTCTGCACCGATAGGACAAAGCGTGTTCCGCAAGGGGTGGATGTTCATGTGAAGTGCTGCACACCGGGAGTGGGCGATGTCTGTGAGCTTGAGGTTTACGAGGAAAAGAATCTCATCGAAATTTTCGTAAACGACGGACAGTATGTGATAAGCAACGTGCTCTATCCATGCAGATAAAAATGCAGGGGGATAAATTTGAAAAAACATTTCCAAACTACTTATTGGTGGCAGTACTGCAAGCACTGCTTGCAGTATGCAGGGGGACAAAAATGACATTACAGCAATTAAAGTACATAGTCATGGTCGCGGAGTGCGGGAACATAACGGAGGCGGCGGAACGACTTTTTATATCGCAGCCGAGTCTAACAACGGCGGTTCAGGGCATTGAAAAGGAAATGGGAATAACGGCTTTTGTAAGAACCAACAAGGGTGTGGAACTCACGCGTGATGGTGAGGTTCTGCTCTCATATGCAAGACAGATATTGGAGCAGATGGATGTCATGACGGAGCATTTCAGGGGAGAGAAGCATTTGAAGCCGTATTTTTCCATATCGTGCCAGCATTATTCATTTGCGGTAAACGCATTTGTAGACGTGATAAGGGAGTACGATGCCGATGCGTACAGCTTCACGCTCAGGGAGACGCAGACGTATGAAATCATAGACGACGTGTCGGTCGGAAGAAGCGAAATCGGAATCCTGTATCTGAGCGAGCACAATGAGGCGGTGCTTAGAAAGCTGATTGCGAAGAGTGACCTCAAATTCGAGGAGCTGTTCGAGGCAAAGCCGCATGTATTCATTTCAAACAGACATCCGCTTGCAGGCAGAAAAAAGCTGACTGTTCAAGACCTGCAGCCGTATCCGTATCTCGTGTTCGAGCAGGGACAGCACAATTCGTTCTACTTTTCTGAGGAGTTTTTAAGCTCGCTCGAGCTTCCGAAAAATATCATGGTGCGCGACAGGGCGACACTTTTTAATCTGCTCATCGGACTGAACGGCTTTACGGTCTGCTCGGGCGTCATCGACGCGGAGCTAAACGGCGAGAACATCATCGCCAAGCCGCTCGACTCGGAATGCACGATGCGTATCGGGGTTGTGACGAGGAAGGATGCGGCACTCAGCAGATATGGGGTGTCGTATATGGAGGCACTGAGGAGGCATAGCTGATAACGAGTAAGTGAGTGTCAAAACATCCTGATTTATTTTAAAAGTGTATAGCATGTTATATTTATACAT
>ERZ826016.1264-NODE-1264-length-24760-cov-4.081886_pt1 | contig 24760 bp, 15 predicted proteins | sample MGYA00519872_ERZ826016 | MGnify/ENA primary metagenome ERZ826016 (study PRJEB31778, sample SAMEA3449218) | human gut metagenome | biome: human gut; feature: human-associated habitat; material: faeces | place: United Kingdom | collected 2010/2012 ... | reverse complement strand
TGTCACCAATAGTCCCCCGAAACCCCATTCATCCCGAAGCAGATCGGTCAGTAACCATTTATTGGCCGTGGCAGGAATACCGTCGACGATATATAACGGCTCACTGCCGGCCCGGAGCGAACCTACTCCGCGAATAACGACAGAAGCATCTCCACCCGGTTTTACGGAGCCGGTAGTGACTTGCACGCCGGCGGCAAGTCCTTGCAGGGCAGTTGTCACTGTTCCTACTTTGGAGTTAGTAAGATTTTCTGATTTGATAGAGGCAACGGCACCCGTTAAATCGCTCTTTTTGGCAATACCATACCCGATTGCCACTACTTCGTCCAGATTAATGGCGTCTGCTGCCATTTGTATATTAATGACATTTTGCTTTCCTACGGTAACAGATTGTTTTACCATACCCACGAAAGTAAACTCCAGAACATTTCCTCTTTGGGCCCTGATGCTGTAGTTGCCGTTTGCATCACTTACTGTTCCTGTTTGAGTACCTTTTATGGTTATAGATACACCTGGCAATGTTTCATTACTCGTGTCGGTAACGGTTCCTCTGATGTTGATTGTCTGTGCATGTAATACACTGACAAAAAAGATGGCTATAAATAATATAATGTGTTTTTTCATGACGCTTATTTTATAGGATTGTTAGTTAATAGGCCCGGATAGGAAGAACACCAATTTTCCAACCGCTTTTTGAGCAGATTTCAGAAACGATATTAGTCTCTTCGTAGAAGTTCACATAATAGGCAGACCAGCCGGCTTCCCCGTCGCCTTCACTTGAAGTCCAGTAATTGTTTGCCGGAATATTGACTCCTTTCTCAGCTAATAAACTTTTAACTTTGAATACTTCGATCAGCTCTTCTCTGGAAGGGAGGAACCAGTCGGCATATACGGCATTTCCTTCAGTGACACTGTTGTCCAGACAAAGTTGGGCGGCAATTTTGACTCCTTGCCACTCGGGCCAGTTGTTCGCACTTTGCAATGCATTAAACTTTTTGACTATATTTTGAGTGTTTGTATAGCCGCTTCCCATGTTTTGACTCGTTCCGGCCGCGTCCGACGGATTTACCTCCGGACCGAATTGTTCTGTTCCCGTACCGATGTTACTCATGTTTACGATATATCCGTGTGCCTTTGCAGCGTCCACCCAGAATACAACACCTCCTCCGAGTTTGTCGCCAACATTCGTCTCGATAGTGATTGTTCCAAGATTACTTTTCCGTTCTCCCCTGATAATCATAATAGAGTTTACCCCGTATAATCCTTCCGGAAGTGTAAATTCTACTCCTTCTTCATTAAGAGTTAATGGCAGATTGTATTCGACGCCTGTCGGGTAGAAAGAAGCATATAATACGGCGACGTCCCCTGCTTCAAATCCTTTTCCCTGAATCTCGACTTTGCTCTTGGGCTGCACATTGCCCGAAGGGAGAACAATATCAGTGATAGGAACAACGAAAGGCACTTTGAAAGTTCCGTTTAAAACGGTCTGTTTCCCTGCTCTTTCAATTATTATGGTATACTCACCGCCTGCTTCCATTGGGACGATAAACTTCAGGTAACTATCTGTAACCTCGGTGACTTCTACCTTTTCTTTCTGGTTGGTAGCGTTACTTAAATAGACTATATCTTCTTTTGCAAATCCGAGTCCGTTGATTTGCGCCACCTGACCGGGGATGATGTCATTTTCCGAAGGAAATTTTATTTCCTTTAGAATGGGAGCTATAGGGGTAGCGGTGTGTTCGTCGTCGCTATCACAACTATAAAAGTTGCATACTATCAATCCCGATAAAATAGGGATGAGTAGTCGTTTCAAATAGGTTTTCATGGTTCATTAAATTTAAAAGTTGAACGATAAGGCTAATTCTTTTTCAAGCATGAAGTGCTTCACTTCATCGAGAGTGGGAATAGACGGTTGTGCACCCGAGCGTGTGACTGCAATGGCTGCCGCAGTGTTGGCAAAGTTGAGTGCTTCCCGGTCTATTTCTTTTTTTGCACAAACGACCGCCAATGCGCCGCAAAAAGTGTCACCTGCGGCGATTGTGTCGATCGCATTTACTTTACAACCGGGAAGTTGGATGGTTTCTTTAGCATTTTTCATGTATGCACCTTGGCTTCCCAGTGTGATTACCACATTGCTTGTACCCGCTTTCAGCAATGTTTCGGCTATTTCCTCAAGATTATTATCTGTATAATCTATCCCTGAGATGAATGAAGCTTCCAGCTCATTGACGACTAGTATATCAATGGCTTTCATCAGCTCCTCATCGATCAGACAGGCGGGGGCGGGGTTGAACAATACCTTTTTACCTTTTTTCTTTGCTGATAGAGCTATTTTTTTAATTGTTTCGTAAGGAATCTCAGCCTGCATGACGATGATGTCGGCTTCGTCAATTACTTTTGAGAAATGGGTGATTGAACCGGGTAATAAAGAATAGTTAGCTCCGGGAGCTACTGCAATGCAGTTCTCACCACTGTCAGCCACAAAAATAAGTGCGGTTCCTGTGGGATGATTGACATCATCAATAATGTAATCGGTGGTGATACCTTCTTTCTTAAAGTGATTTTTTAAAATATCCGCGTACATATCATTCCCCAAAGAGGTGACAAACGTCACAGAGCCGCCAAGCCTGGCTGCCGCCACAGCCTGGTTGGCTCCTTTGCCTCCGAGGGACTGCATGAAATTTGCATCTCCGACTGTTTCGCCGGGTGCCGGGAGATGGCTGACTTGTGCAACCATGTCGATGTTTGAACTTCCAATAACTACTACTTTCATTTGAATCAGATTTATGTGATAGACCTAGGCTTTTTCTTTATTCTATAAGTTGACTTCCCTTTTGTATGGAATAGCACTCTGGGCACCGATACGTGTGACGGCAATGGCAGCCGCTGCATTTGCGAATTTTACGGATTCGGCCAACGAATGTCCTTGGGATAGATACACACTGAATGCTCCGCAGAAGACATCTCCTGCTCCGGTTGTGTCGATCGTCTCTACTTCTTTTGCAGGAATCATGGTATATTCGTCCTTTTCTTTCACGTAGGCTCCGTCTTTTCCCAAAGTAATGACAACATTTTCTATACCTTTCTCTCCGATAGCTTTAGCTGCCCGGTGCGCACTCTCAACATCCATTACTTTTATTCCTGATAGCATTTCTGCTTCTATACGATTAGGCAATATAGTATGTACATTATTTAAAAAGGAGTTGCTCAACGTAGAGGCAGGCGCTGGATTGAGTATTACTTTCTTACCGTATCGGTTGGCAATAGTAGCCGCGTACTCTACTGTATCTATCGGAACTTCAAGCTGCATGAGTATAATATCGGCTTCCTTGATTTTTTCTTCCGCTTTATTGATATCTTCTGTTGAAAGCGAACGGCTGGCGCCCGGTGCTACGATAATACTGTTTTCACCAAACGAATCGACAGAAATAAGAGCTACTCCTGACGGGCTTTTCTGATCGGTGAATATAAATTCAGTATTGATTTTCTCAGATCTGTATATTTCCAAAGCTTGCAGCCCGAATAGATCGTAACCAATTTTGGAGATAAAGGTGACTTCCGCTCCCAACCGGGCCGCTGCGATTGCCTGATTGGCTCCTTTTCCTCCGGGGTTCATATAGAAAGTTCCACCTAGAATGGTTTCTCCGGGGACAGGTAGTCTGTTGGCTTTCACAACCATATCGGTATTACAGCTTCCGATAACTACGATTTTGGGTCGATTGCTAGATATAGTTTCCATAATATTAATAATTAAGATGATGCAAATAAAAGAAATAATAATGCTTTGAGTTTTACATTAATACTTCATTTATATAATTTCAAATTAGGTATATAACTATCTGTTATACCTTTTATAGGTAAGTTGATATTTATGATATTTAGTGGATTTATATAATTTAAAATGGATAAATCTAGGAGTGAAAGAACTGTTTCTTGCATTAGAAATATAGATAATAGACTTTATCTTTTTAAAATTCTTTTGCATTTGTACGCTGTTTGAGGACTTCGGAAAGGTTCTCTTTTCGTATTTTTGATTCTATCCATGCGGTAAAATCAAAAATACGTAATAACTGATTTTCATATTTATCATTGTACAATTCCCGGATTTCCGGATAGAGTTTTTCCCAAAAAGCTTCTCTGTCTTTTCGCAGAATGGGCAGGTTACTTTTATTTAAGAACCATAAAACAATGTGTTCGGTTTTAAAGGTCTGCTCTTTGGGAGAAGATAAATTACGGGTAATGGAACGGGATTCGTATCGTATTAGTTCAAATTCTTGTGTTTCATAGTAAGCTATAAGACGTACCAGACGAATGGTTCTCATCAATGGCAGGTACTTGATGTTATGGTCTACAATGGCGTTACTGATATATTTTTTTGCGGCCTTGTAATTTTGGTTTCCGATGTGTATGAGGGTCGTGTAAAGTAATAGCTCGCTTTTACGAATCGGACTTAACCATGCTTCTTTATCATAAAGTGTTTCCTGATAACGGCTCATGAGTTCTGTACATTCAGCAAAGTTCCCTTTGTCGAGGTAAGGAAATAGCTCATATTGGAAAAGCAGGCAAGTTGCATTTACCTTAAATTCCAATGAAGAATCCTCTGCGATTAACTTTCTTAATTTCTCCAGGAAATAGGGTATCTCATTATAATTTCCAACCGACCGCAGACTACCGAGTACTCCTTCAAGTACAGATAAATAGTAAATGGGGGGATTCGACCAGAATTGCTGATTCTGTTCAAATAATGAGTTAAGCTCTTTGTATGAATTTAGGGCAGCTCGGTAATCTCCCGCCCCCATTAGATAGTTTGCTTGAAAGAGTTTATGGTTTCGTGTCAATTCAAAGTTTCCTTCCGCGTCTGAAGAAGCGGCTATATATAGCTCGTTGACCATAAGGTCGTTCATATCTTGTTTTTGCTTCGCAGTTCGTATGGAGCCGATATGAGAGAGGCGGTATTTTAGTAAATTGTGCAGAGAAGATTGCTCCGTTATTTTTCGGATTTTCTTTAAAGATTCATTTTGGATAAAATGTTTATGAAAAAGTTCTTGTTCTGTCATGTTGGGGAAATTCAGCCGTAGCAGATATTCCAGTTCCTGTTTTTGGGCAATTGTCAGTATCTCATTGTTTTCGTAGAATTGAGCTTGCTCAATTGTGTTGGATAGAATCTCGAAACATTCTTCGAACAGAGAGCGCTCATACAACATACGGGCTTTGCATAGATCATTCAGCAGATCATAATAGATGTCTTTCTTCTTCCTTAATGTGAGCAGCGTGTCTACCAGTTTCTCATATAAATATTGAATGGATACTTCGAAGGAGCCTCTCGGCCTGCGCTTATAAAATTCTTCTTTCACTGTATTTCCGTTGGGTTGTTTACTCTTCGTGATAATGTCGTAAATCACAAGATAGTCCTTCTCCTCCTTGTCTTTAACGACCTGCAAGGAGAAGTGTTTCTTTTCTGATTTTGATAAAGAGTATATTAGGGAGATAACGGAATCGACTCTTTTCATGAAAGTCCTTTCAATTAGTATTAGATTGCAATATTCGGGAATTTCTGTGAAAAAAGCAAGTTATTCAAGAAATTAACACATCCGGTTTAAGCGGGCTCAGACCGGATGTGTCTCTAAATATTAATGAGTGATACGTTCAATTATACGGAAGGGTCTGGCGTAACGCCACCACCTTCATTTCCGCCTTCTCCGGCTCCATTATCAGGAGTGACGGCTCCGTTTGTTTTTGACGTATCCAGTTTTTGGATACTTACCGATTTTATCATGGCTTTAAACAGACTTCCAGGAGTGAAAATAATTTTACGATTTTTCAGGGTTTCCGTGGTTACTTCCTTTGCGTCGTCTTGACTTTTGCATCCGAAAGAAGGACGGAAGGTTCCGAATTCCCCCAGGTTGACCGAAGCTCCGATTTCCATATACGTTATCAGTGAATCTATTAGCCCATCGAGGACGGATTTTACTGTACCACGCGGAACGAATCCTACTTTTGTTACCTGATCGCATAGCATTTTAAAATCAACGGTAACCACGTTGAATGGCCGTGCTACATATTTTTCGGCTTTTTCCTTATCAAAGCCAAAGGTTGTTTTCTTGACTACATATTTCAGTGCCATAATTTTTAATAGTTTTAATCGTTAGTAAATCTAGTTATTATTTTGTGATCACGATGCAAAGATATAGCATCGGAAATTGCTAAGCAAATGATTTTGAAGGAGTGCCTTAACTAAATTCTTAATTTGGAGGTAGTGTGCTGGTTGGTAGGATTTTATGTGTTTATTAATCTTTACATGGTTGTAGTTCTTATATTAATTGGAAAGCTTAAGTAAGAGTGTTTTTAAGTGCACTAATATGCAAAAGGTGAAAATAAAGAATTTTCTTCGAACAATTGTATATTCAAAGTTTCGGCTTTTTATGTTTCTCCATATACTCTTTAGGACTCTGCCCAAACCTCTTTTTGAAATCATCGCTGAAGTAGCGTCGTTCCGAATAACCTACCATATAAGCGATTTCGGTAATATTCAGTTGGTTTTGGACAAGCAGTTGTGCGGCTCTTTTCAATCGGAAATCCTTTACGAATCCAATAACTGTCATGCCTGTGAGCGCTTTTATCTTTTTATACAGGCTGGAGTGGCTCATTGCCATCGTACTTGCCATTTGAGCGATATTTAGTTCAGGCTCTTCAATATGTTCTTCGATATAGCTGACTAATTTGGAAAGAAAGATACTGTCCTGTGACGTCAGGCTTATCTCCTGCGGATTGATAATCGCTTCCTTACTAATTTGTTCCCTGATTCTTTTCCTGTTTTGCAATAAGTTGTTGACTCTGGTCAACAGGATACGTTCGTTGAATGGCTTGGTCAGATATTCATCGGCTCCGGTTTCAAATCCCTCGATAATAGAATTGACTAAGGTTCTGGCTGTTAATAAAATAACAGGAATATGACTGATTCTCATGTCACTTTTTAGTTTTCGACAGAAAGTGATGCCGTCCATGACGGGCATCATAATGTCACTTATAATAATATCGGGAACGAGCTCCAAAGCCCTTTCGAAGCCTTCCTGCCCGTTTGAAGCCTCGTATATCGAATATTGTGGCGATAGCAGGTCGGTCAGATAGGTTCTGATATCGGGATTGTCTTCAATCAGTAATACGGAGAACTCTTTTAAATCCTGTTCCGGTAGGCGGTCGGGAGCTACTTTTACCTCGTCATCCGTGAAATACTCCGACAGAATACTGGCTTTTGAAGGAGATGATATAAACTCAGCGTTCTTTAAATGTTCTTTTCCCGGTTGGAGATGAATGGTAAATTCAGAACCTTTCCCTCTGGCGCTTTTCACCTGGATATTTCCGCCATGTAACAGTACGATTTCACGTGTAATGGCTAACCCTACACCGAAACCGTTGCCTTCAGCCTGCCTGTCCACCTGATAGAAACGATTGAAGATATGGCTGATTTCCCCGGCTTCGATTCCTTCCCCTGTGTCGGTGACTGAAACGGTCGCTTCCCCGTCATTGGCATAATTGACTTTCACTGAAATTTCTCCTTTTTCGGGAGTGTATTTGAACGCGTTGGAGATGAGGTTGCAAACGGCTCTCTCGAATTGCACTTTATCTATCCAAACGCTGATTCCCGGTTGTGAATATTCGAATTTATACTCAATATGCTTGTTGATGGCAAACTGGGTATAACTGATGTAGATTTCTTGCACAAACTCAACCAGATTTTCCTTGGATACCCGAAGGGTGACGTTTCCCGTTTCCAGTTTTCTGAAATTCAGTAATTCTCCGGTGAGGTTCAGTAGGCGGTTGGTATTGGTTCTTATCAGTTTCAGGTATTTTTGTTCGGCTGCATCCATGTTTTCTCTGTTGAAAAGTTTGTTGATAGAGCCTGCAATCAAAGTGAGCGGCGTTCGGATATCATGTGAGATATTCGTGAAAAAATGCTGTTTCAGTTCGTAGATATGTTCTTCCTGTTCACGCTTGAATTTCTCAAGTTTCAATTCATTTTTGATTTCCGACCATTTTAAGGTATATCTACGGAATAGATACAGGGTGATTATGATAAGAGCAAAATAGATAAGATAAGCCCACCAGGTAAGCCAGAAGGGGGGAAGCACCTGGATTTCAATTTGTGCGGGTGTTGCCTGCTGATAAGAAGGCTCACCGGCGGGACGTACCATAAAGGTATATTTGCCGGACGGAAGATTAGTGAAAGTAACTGTATTCTGAGTACCCACGCTTTGCCAGTCTTCATCCCTGCCGGCCAACTTGAACTCATAGTTTATATTCTTGGAGAAAGAATAGTCCAAAGCGGCATATTCTATGGAAAATACGCTCTGGTCATGTTTGAGAACTATTTTCTTCTCAAAACATATCTGTTGTTTCAGCACACTTTGGTCATTTATGGCTACAGGCTTGCTGAACAGTTTGAAGCCGGTGAGACACATTGCGGGAACAGGTGTCTCAAATTGTATTTGGGAAGGATAAAAAGCTACTACCCGTTCGTTGCTACCGAAGTACAGTTTCCCGTCTTCATCTTTAAAGGCAGATTTGAGACAAAAGTTATCATAAAGACCGGGGATAAAGCTTACTTGGTTATTATCCTTTTGAATACGCATGATTCCTTTCTGGGTGCCTGCCCAAATGTTTCCGTCTTTGTCTTTCAGTAGGCTTACGGTGTTCCGGCGCAGCATGTCGGCCTCATTCATCGGAATCGTTTCAAACTCTGAGGTCTTGGGATTGAAACGGACAGGCCCCTCTTTCGTAGCTAGCCATAGACAGTTGTCGTCTCCACGCAGCAAGGCGAAAATGTAGTTGCTGGCTAGTCCGGGATAATCTTCAGCTTTGTAATTCTTGAATTTCTTGGTGACCGGATTATACATTGACAGTCCGTCACCATACGTTGCCAGCCATAGACACCCGTCACTGTCGGGACTTAATGCCAGCACATTGTCCCCACCGAGTGATACCGGATTTCCCGGTTCGTGCTTATATGGCCAGCTCATTTGAACCTTGGTGTCGAAATAGACAAGTCCGCCGCCCCAAGTGGCTATCCATAAGTCGCCGGAAGGCAAGACAAGAATGTCCTGGACGTTATTGTGGGAAATGAAATGCCGGGGAATGGATTTACCCGTTTCATCGCGGCTATTTTGCATCTCAGGATAGAAACGGTGCAGTCCCTGGGCGTAGATAGCTATCCAGAAACTTCCGTCATTGGCAGGTTTGATACATTGGATGAAATCGCCTACATATCCGTTGTTGGTCGCTTTACAGAAAAAACGGGAAATCTCGTAATGGGATTTCTCATGCCGAGGTTTCAATAAAGTCAGACCTTCCCCGTCAGTTCCCAGCCAGAGCCCATGCTTGTCGTGAAAAACAGAAAGGACAGGTATCTTATATTCCCCTTTGCCGTCACTATAATACTGCTCGATATTTGTCGTTTCCTTTTTTATCAGGTTGATACCTTTTTTCGCGCTGCCTATCCATAGGTTAGATTGCCGGTCTTCGAAAAATACATTAATCGTGTTTGACGAAAGAGAATTGTGTATGTTATGGTTGTTTTGATAGTTTTTGATTTCGAGCGGCTGTCCGGGCTTTCTTGTGATGTGCAATATGCCTAGCCCGTCGGTGCCTATCCACAGGTTGTTGAATTTGTCCTGCCAGATGCATCTGACGATGAGCAGGTCGTCATACGGAGTACCTGCCAGGTAGTTTGAAATTCTATTTTGTTGGAAATCGAAATATTTCAACCCCTGCCCGTTGGTTCCGACAAGTAAGTTCCCTTTCTCGTCCGTAAATAATGTATTGATATAATCGGTATTGTCCTTTAATCCGTCGAATGGCTTTGTGTCGAAATGCGTGAACTCACCCGATTTCTTATCGAAAAGATAAAGCCCCGAGCCGAATGTGCCAATCCAAATCCGGTCGGCAGGTGCTTCGAGCATGGCTCTGATATCATTCTTGTTTGATGAATCAGATTTGTCCTCTTTCAGTTGGTAATGCCTGGATTTACCTGATGCATCATACGAGTAAATTCCCTTTTCGGTAGCAATCCACATAATCCCGTCCTTATCTTCCAACAGTGCGTGGATTTCCATGTAGTGATTGCTTCTACCGAGAGAGGAGTCCAGGGATATAGGCTGGAAGGTATCGTTGAGAGGATTGTAGAGGAAAAGACCGTCGCCGTTGGTTCCTACCCAAAGACGGTTCCGGCTGTCAATGTTCAGAACGGAAATATCGTTTCCTATTTGATAAGGTTCGTGTTGGGAGTAGATTTTGAAGTTGGTTCCGTCATACCTGTTTAATCCGTGCTTGGTTCCCACCCAGATAAATCCGATGCTGTCCTGGGCAATGCAGGTGACACTGCTGTGCGAAAGACCGTTCTCGACACCTATGTTTAGAAACTCGGTATGCCGGAGTTGCGCTTGGGCGTTTGTCAGTGTAAGGAAGAACAGGAGCAGGAATCCTGTAAGCAGTGTGTTGTTTTTCATAAGAATCATCTATAATTGGATTTTCTTTTTAAGGAATGATGATAGCAAAACTACAATATTTTTTCTGAATTTCCTGTTTTTATTTGCCCGAATATCCCCCGGAATCCCCTGTTTACGAATTTACAGCATCTATTGTACGAATTTGTATCCCCCTTTATAGCCCACTATTGCCGTATTTAGCGAATCGAAATCACACAACGGCTGTCATTTTATTAGTTAACTGAATAATAATTAAAAATCAAAATGCTTATGAGAAAACTAGTTTACAAAAAAATCCTTTATTTTTTGTTACTTGCAACTCCTTTGTTGCAGTACAGCTGTAAAGAAGAAGAGCAGGACATTGCACTCGAAAGTTTTACGTTAAATACGTCGGATATATTGATAGGTGTCGATGAAATACAGTCTGTCGTAGCTGTTGCGTCTCCGGACGATATGACGGATAAGCTGAAGTGGGAATCTGCCAATCCCGAAATAGCGCAGGTACAATCCAATGAACCGGGGTTGGTATCCGGCATTATCGGGCTGAAAGTGGGAACCACTACCATAACCGCCTCTACTGCGGACGGAAGAGTGAAACAGTCGCTTCCGGTCAGGGTGATTGTGAAAGTGACGGGAATAGAGTTGTCACCAGAGGTTCACATAGCTCCGGGGAAAATACGGTATGATGTTCTTTTCATACCGGCGGATGCTTCTATTCAGGACTTGACCTGGACTTCGAGCGACCCCGAAGTAGCTAGTGTGGATAATGGCGTGGTGACAGCACTCTCGCGAGGTTCTTCCATCATAACGGCCACTACGGTGGAAGGTGGACGAAGCGCGTCCGTCGAGGTGTTTGTAAGCGGTAATCCGCCGGTGTTCGGCAAAGAATATTGTACGATTACAGGTTATGGTGAATATTGCCCGGATGAAGTCCGCACCGAGGGAGCTGCGCAAAACCTGTCGCACGTGAATACTGCCATACCGACTAATAATTATAAGTACTATCCCGAAGACCGTCTTATCGTGAAAAGAGGCAGTGACTTTACACTTCATCTGGTACAATCGAACAACTGGTCATGCAGTGCTGTGTGGATAGACTGGAACGGTGACAGGAATTTCACAAATGACGGAGAACGTATTGCGGTGTTCGGAGAGTTTGAAGGGACGAACAATGGGCCGTATAGCATATCCGTGCATGTTCCGGCAGATGCATCGCTTGGTGTTGTGCGTATGCGGGCGGCTACTGTGGACTCATGGGGTGTCGACCTTTCTGTTTTCGAACCGTGCGGCAGCGTGAGATTTGGTACCGTCAAGGACTTTGACGTGGAGATTACGGACTAAACTAATAATCGGATAATATGAAAAATATGAAGAAAATAGTGTTATTAATCATGCTTGGGCTGATTGTTTCTTTTTCAGCCTTTGCACAGCAGACATTAAAAGGTACGATACGGTCGAAAGCCGATAAGCAGCCGCTTCCGGGGGTATCTGTTGCAATAAAAGGGACGCTGACAGGTGGAATCACCGATTTGGACGGTAACTTCTCTATCAATGTGAAGCCCGGAGATATACTTGTAGCTAGCTTTATAGGCTATAAAACGCAGGAAATACCGGTGGCCAACCGGACGAAAATGGATATTCTGCTGGAAGAAGATGTCGCTTTACTGGATGAGGTGGTCGTAGTGGGCTATGGTATCCAGAAAAAGAGTGATATTACCGGTTCGGTAAGTTCCGTTAAGTCAGAGAACATACGGAACGCAGCCTTTACACGTACCGATGAGGCGCTTCAGGGGCAGATAGCCGGGGTGCAGGTAGTCAATAATGATGCCTCTCCCAATTCCAGTATCTCCATTCGGATTCGTGGGGTAAATTCAATCAATGCCGCAAGTGACCCGCTGGTTATCATCGACGGAATGCAGGGTGGCTCGATGTCGAACGTACACCCCAATGATATCGAGTCTATTGAGATTCTGAAAGATGCCTCGGCTACTGCCATTTATGGCTCGCGGGGAGCCGGCGGGGTTATCCTGATTACGACTAAAAAGGGAGGCAGCCAAAAGCCGGTTATCACTTACAATGTATTTGGTGCTCTTCAGCAAGTACGCAAAAAGTTGGATATAATGAATGCTTCGGAATATGCGCAATATATTAATACGAACAGGGAAGCGAGAAAACTGCCTGCCGTATTTGACGACGTATCTGTTTTTCAAAATAATAGTACCGACTGGCAGGACGAGATATTCAGAACCGGGACAACCCAGAATCATCATCTTAGCATCAGCGGGAAGTCAGGGATTATCTCTTATAATATTGCCGGAGATTACCTGGGAACTAAAGGAATTGTCATCAACTCGAAATTCCAGAAAATGTCGCTGCGCTCGAACCTCTCTATCGACTTGAACAAAAGAATCAAGCTGAACCTGAATACCTTCTTTTCTTCGTCTAAAGATAATCCGACGGTTCAGAATGCGCGGGACGCTTACGGAAGCCCTATCTATGCCGCTTTGAATTTTGCGCCTACAAGACCTGTGTATGAGAGTGACGGCACTTATTCGCAGCCGGGAGGTGGTTACGGCTCGAATACGGAATATAATCCGGTGGCGCTTGCCAATGAACAGACGAATGTATATCGCCAGAAAATGAATATCATTAATCCTGAAATCGTTGTCCAGTTATTCAAAGACCTCAAGTTCCAGTCGTCCGTCTCCTGGCAGATGACAGACGGGGAGAGTGACTGGTATTACACCGAGAAAGTGATTAATGGGGACGAAGCGACACGGACAGCCAGCATAAGCAATGACAAGTGGATACAATTCCAGAATACGAATATGCTGACATACGACCATACCTTTGCAGGCAAACATCATCTGATTGCCACTGCGGTTCTGGAACAGCAATTGTCGAAATCGACTTCCAGCTATGCTTCTTCCAAAGGCTTTTTCACGAACGAGAAATTATATAATAACTTGGGACTCGGAAATGAAACCATTCAGCCCGGCTCTTACAGGGCCGACCAGACGCTCTTATCCTATATGGGACGAATCGGTTATACCTATTCAGACCGTTACTCGGCTACGTTAACCATGCGTGCAGACGGTTCGTCGGTATTTGCGAAGAACAATAAATGGGGATATTTCCCTTCCGCCGGATTGGCGTGGAATATTTCAAACGAAAAGTTCTTGAAAAATGTCTCCGTCATAGATAACCTGAAATTGAGATTGAGTTACGGAGTGGTCGGCAATCAGGCTATTTCCCCCTATCAGTCATTGGACTTGCTGGTGACAGGCTCTAAAGCGGCTTATGCATTTGACGGTGAGAAACTTCATCAGGGCGTTTCATTGTCTACTTTGGCGGGAAATCCGAATTTGAAATGGGAGACTACCAAACAGTGGAATGCAGGTATCGACCTTTCCTTATTTAAGGGCAGGTTCAACCTCACTGCCGATGCCTACCGGAAAATAACTTCGGATTTATTGTTTGAAAAGCAACTGAAAATGGCTTCCGGACAAGCCACTCAATTGGTGAACGCCGGAAAAATCCGCAACCAGGGAATTGAGTTGGTTGTGGGCGGAACGCCTGTGCGGACGAAGAACTTCGAGTGGACTACCAACCTGACTTATGCCGCCAACCGTAGTGAAGTGCTGGCACTCAATGAGGGAGTGGACGAAATGATTCTTGGAGGAGCCGGTATGCCCGGATTCTCGGATGCAGTCCGCCTGGAAGTGGGGCAGCCTATCGGTTTGGTAAAAGGTTTCAGGTATGACGGAGTATGGAAAAACAGTGAGAAGATTCTGGCGGGCGCGTATGGGGTCACTCCCGGCTCTCCGAAATATTTCGATAAGGACAATAACGGAGTGATAGACAGTGAAGACATGGTGACAATCGCCAAAACACTGCCGGACTTCACGTATAGCTGGAGTAATAGCTTCCGTTATAAAGACCTGTTTCTGAATGTACTCATTGTCGGAGTACAGGGAAATGATATCGTGAACCTTGGAAAGTTTATGTTGGAGGGAGGCGCGGACGGAGTCGGCAGGAATCTTCTGAACCGCTGGACGCCAGAAAATGAAAATACGAACGTTGCGGGACATGATGTACTTGGAAATCAGCGAAACTCCAGCCAGTGGGTAGAGAACGGCTCTTATCTCCGGGTGAAAAACATCACTCTCGGCTATAATCTGCCTTCCAAATTCCTGAAGAAATTCAAGATTAATGCAGTAAAGGTATATGTGACCGGGACGAACCTGCTGACTTTCACCAACTACTCGGGATTTGACCCCGAAGCCAATAATGCTTCCAGTATTGCTTCCGGCAATAATTCGGGACCGTTTACCGGATTTGATATGGCTTCCTATCCTTCCCAGAAACAGTATGCAATCGGTCTGGATATTACTTTCTGATAGTGTTGGCAAAAAGAATTAAAGAATGATAATCAAAAAGATATACATTATGAAACTTATAAAAAACATAGGACTACTTTTCCTTTTGTGCCTGACAATGCCGTTGGTCGTTTCGTGCGTGGATTTGGACGAGAATCCGCCGTCAGACTTATCGCCACAAAACTTTTATACCTCGGAAAGCGAGTATAACGCCGCCTTGACGGGTATTATCAAAGCCCTTTACTCCGACTGGTCGGGATTTGATTATGGATATGACCTCATCCTGGCGTCCGGGGCAGAGGATATTCGTTCCGACGCAGACCTGTTTAAAAATTTCGACCGGTTGGTTCCCAATGACCGTGAACTTGTCATTCACGATTTCTGGATGAAATGCTATCAGGCTATCTCCAATGCCAATACGTTGATTAGCAAACTTCAGAATGCCAAAGACGTTTCGGCGGAAAAACTGGATGCGCTTGAAGGACAAGCAAGGTTCCTGCGTGCTTTCACCTATTTTTATCTGGTGCGTTTTTTCGGTCCTGTGCAGGTGACGACTTATGAGAATCAAAATAATATTGAAACCGTAAAACAGTCGAGCGTAGCCGAAGTGTACGACGCAATTCTTGAAGACCTCTCAATAGCTGAAGTCAAACTGCCTCTCTCATTTGCGGAGAAAGGCAGGCCGACAAGAGGGGCGGCGAAGACTTTGATGGCTAAAGTGTATTTGACTATGACGGGATGGCCGTTGAATGATAAGTCTTATTACGTGTTGGCCAGAGACAAGGCTGCAGAAGTAATGGATGAAAAGTATGGATATGACCTCGAAGGCGATTTCGCCGATTTGTGGAAACAAGCTAATAAGTTGAAGTCAAAAGAGTTTATTTTCACTTTCTACGGTTCGGTTGCAGAAGACGGAGTGGCCGGAAGCCATATGGATTTGGCTACAAGATACTTTGGCAATGGCGAAGGCGGATGGGGAGACTATTTCAGTGAAACCCGGTTCTTCGACGCTTTTCCCGAAGGTTCCCGGAAAGATGCCACTTTCACTTCCGTATTTGCCGACGGTACGACTTTTACAGAAGCGGGCGTCGAACCTTTTATCGCCAAATATCGTGACGGTGGCCGTCGCGTGAATACTTCCAGTGAAGGTTTTCGCCCAATGTTGCGTTTTGCCGATGTTTTGTTGATTTATGCGGAAGCGGCTAACTATGTGAATAATGGTCCGGACCAGGCAGCGTTGGATGCATTCGACAGGGTATATAGCCGGGGACGGGGTGAAAGTTCCCCATATACACTCCAGACATCCCAAAATGAATTTGACAGGGCTGTCCTGGAGGAAAGGGCATGGGAGTTTGCTTGCGAAGGGGACAGGTGGCATGACCTTGTCAGAAGAGAGATGGTAGTCACGGCCAATGCGGAACGCTTGCCGAATGTGAAAGAAACTGCCAGGTTACTGCCCAAGCCGGGTACGGAAATAATCCCGGGTATTCTCGACCAAAATGAGTATTAATCAAAGTTATTGAATAGATGAAAAATAGTATTAGTTTAAGTATATATGCGCTTTGTATGTCCGCTGCCCTATGCGGCTGCGGACAGGCGCAGTCGGGAGGAACAGTCCGTAATCAGGTAATGGACCCTGTCACTGAGATTCCCGAATGGTTGAAAGTGACGGTGGAGTCGGCTTTGCCTTCGGATTCATTGAATGTATGGATACCTACCGGGGAGCTTGCGACATCGTCATTGATACGGGTTCCCAGATTTCCTGCGCCCAAGCATGAGAATGACAAGCAATCTTCACCGTTCGATATCCTGCCTGTTGACTTTTCAGCCATTCATTCAATCACGGGAGTGCGCAACGAGCAGCAGTCTTTTCAATTCTCGGTTGCGGCGGTTCACGAACTCACCGGGCTTTCTGTCAGGGTGGAAGATTTAATTTCGGAAAAGGGGGATACGTTGGATGCCGGTTGTGTGAAAGTCAGATATGTCCGTTATGTACCTGTGGAGCGTGCCCGTAGCGAATATACGTGGACTGCCCGTCAGGAAGATGTCTATGGTCAGGAAGTGAGCGGGACAGGAGCGCCCGATGTCGTAGCCGACCCTTTGGTGGAATTGCCGGCGGTGGATGTGCCTGCTTACAGGGCGCAGCCTGTCTGGTTCACGGTAGAAATACCGGAATCCGCCGTTCCCGATATTTATCGCGGGAAGCTTGTGATTCATACGGACCAGTATCAGGAAGTAGCCCTTAATCTGGCTGTGAATGTACTGGCTCCTACATTGCCGGCACCCGAAAATTATAGTTTCTTCCTGGATTTGTGGTTCAATCCCAATGCGGTAGCTGTGGAGAAGGGAGTGGAAGCATGGTCCGAAGAACACTGGAAGCTGATAGACCCGTATTTGGCGGATTTAGCGTCAAGAGGGGCAAAAACCATTACGACCACTATCGTGCCTTACCCTTGGAAAGTAGACTGGCTGGCGGGTAGCCAGCGTCCGCAGACTTATATGGGCTATCCCGCCATGATTACTTGGCTATTGGACGGTTCGGGAAAATGGAGTTTTGACTACACGGTCTTCGACCGCTTTGTAGAGGCTTGTTTCAAGCATGGAATTGACCGGCGTATTGACGCGTTTTCGTTGTCTCCTTTCAATCATAAGACGGACCGTCGCGAGATTGTTTACCGCCATAAGGAGACTAACGCTTCGGATACATTGTATTACGACCAGTTTGCTCCTGAATACAAAGAAGTATGGAAAGCTTTCTTGCGTGACTTTGAAACTCACCTGGCTTCAAAGGACTGGCTGAGTAAAACTTATCTGAGCTTTGATGAAAGTCCGCATGAGGTGATTGAGTCGATTTTGGATATAGTGGGTGATAGCGCGCCTGTATTCTTGCAGCAATTTTCAATAGCAGGCAGGAAAGAGGCTTCTTCATTGGCAAAGTCGTTCTCGCTGTTTTACTCCTTCTTGCCCGAAGAACTGGCTGCGGGCGATGAAATCTCTACCTGGTTGCAGGAAAGGAAAAAAGACCCGGGCAAGATAACGAACTTTTATTTGTGCGGCGACCCTGCGCATCCGAATACGTTGACCTATTCCCCCGCTATCGAGGCAAGGATGATACCTTGGCTGGCTGCGCATTACGGACTCGACGGATACTTGCGGTGGGCATATAACAGTTGGTCTGATAAGGACCCGTACAACAAACCTGTTTTCAATTTTATTCAAGGGGATGATTATTATATTTATCCGGGAGAAAACGGACCTGTCAGTTCCATTCGTTGGGAATTGCTGAAAGAAGGTATCGAAGACTTTGAATTGCTCAAGATAGTGGACTCGAAACAGAAAAAAGAAGCGATTGACATGGCTGTGAGAAACCGTGACGGACGGAAAAAATCTGTTAAGGATTTTGAGAATGCCAGGAAACTGCTTATTCAATACTAAAATAACTGAAATGAAACAATATATGATTTTAACTGCAATGTTCTGTTTGCTGCTCGCATTTCTGGGCTGCGGCGATGACGAAAAAGATGCTCCGGACGTAGGTGGGGGACAGCCGCCTGTGGAAACGCCCCAAAACATGAAAGGCTCTTTTGAAAGTAAATATAGGCGATATGCGCAGAGGGATAAGCATGAGGGGCAGAGTTCTCCCGACAAGATTGTGACTCAATGGCGGGATACGGTTTGGAGAAACGAGCGTGTACACACCCAGCTTATTCTCTGGGCGGAAAAGAATGTGAAAGGGATAAGCTATCAGGTGAATGATTTGAAGTGCGGTGCACAAACGTTATCTTCTTCAAATATTCGTTTGCGATTCCCTACCTATGTATTGGGAGATACGAAAGCCTTGGATTGCGGTATGCAGACTTCGCGCCAGTCGGCATATATCGCCGATGCATTGTCGGAACAGCAGGTGACTCAAATCTCCTCGACTGACCCGACAAAGGTGTGGGTGACGATTGATGTCCCTAAGAATACCTCGCCCGGCTTATATGAAGGGAGCATCGACGTGAAGCAGGAAGAAACAGGGGAAAAACTATCTTTCAATATTCAGCTTCTTGTGACGGACCACACTTTGCCCGATGTCAAAGACTGGACGTATCACCTGGATATATGGCAATTCCCTTTTCAGTTGGTTACTTTGTGCGAGAAGAGTGGCAGCAAGGTAGAACCTTTTTCTCCGGCTTACGAATCTCTGATGTCTTCGTTCTATAAGATGCTGGCGGATGCCGGTCAGAAAGCTGTCACGACCTATATCAAAGACGGAGCGTTTCTGGGAGGGCAAACGATGGTCAACTGGAGCTTGAATGAGGATAATACGTGGAGTTTTGACTATGCCAATTTTGACAAATTCGTGGAATTCATGTTCTCTTTAGGGATTAATAAACAGATAGACTGCTTCTCTTTAGTAGGTTGGAACAATTCAATTGGGTATTTTGATATAGCGGCTTCGAGTTACAAGACCAAAGAACTTCCGATAGGAACGGACGAATATAATGAAGTCTGGACAGCATTTCTTGCCTCATTTCGTGCACATCTGACTGCTAAAGGCTGGTTTGATAAAACAGTTTTATTCCTTGATGAAGCGCGTGACGAAGAAACCCGGAAAGTGGTGAATCTTATCAGGCAGAATGGGGCGGATTGGAAAATAGGGCTGGCAGGAAGCCGTATTGCTGCCGATATTGAGAATGAACTCTATGATTATTGTACGCTTCTAGGCTATGAGAGAGCTTCCACCAATCCTGTTTCAACCTTCTACACCAGTTGTTCGCAGATGTTTCCTAACAATTATGTATCCAAGGAAACATCTCCGGCAGAAATGGTATGGATGTCATGGTATGCTGCGTCAAAAGGATTGAATGGTTATCTCCGGTGGGCTTTTGATTATTGGTTGAGTTCTGACCCCCTGAATATACAGGATGGAACCAATACTGCCGGAGATTTCCATATGATATACCGTACGGATAACACGGCTTCAAGCAAGGCGGTAGCCAGCATACGTTTTGAGATGCTTCGCGAAGGTATCCAGGATTATGAGAAAATTAAAATAGTATCTGCTCCGGCTTTGGATGCTGCGCTAAAGAGCGTAGATATAGCGAGTGGTCGAACAGCAGAAAAGACAATACTTAACACACAAAAAATCCTTAAACAAGTCTCGGTAAATTAATGAAAAAATGTATTTGATATTTTGCAGCCACTAATGGTTAGTGGCTGCAAAATTATTGTATTTGTAGCATATGAATATGATATTTTATAAATGTCTCCTTTTCTTATGCTTTCAGATACACCACCGTTTTGCCACCGCCATATTTTCTGATAATTCCCTCTTCCTGATATTTCTTGAGTAATTCGATCGCTTTATCCCGGCTAATCCCAGTCAACCTCATGAAATCGGCACGGGTGATATAGCCTTGTTCATCCAAATGCTGTATGAGGACAGTACGGCATTGATTTTCATCATGATTGCTGTTTGTACGATAAGGAGATTCCATACGTTCCAGATGTAAAGGTTCCAGACTTTCTCGAAATCTTTTATTGATACGGATGTTTACTTTATTCAGGTGGATAGAAGGAGAACGGATATCTTTTTTTTCCATGACAGGATGGTCACATTTTAGTGATAAAGAAAAGTTTCCCAATTCTCCGACTTCTACAATCCAACCTTGGGCAAGCCAATGGCGTAACTCGTCGGTGACTGCTTGAAGGCAACCTTCTATCGTGGCTTGACTGAAGCCGTTACTTTTTGACACCAGTTCTATGAATTTCTTTGCATCAATGGTTCCTGAAGGGATAACCCGCGCATGAAGTGACTGTTGTCCCTCTCGTTTAAGCGGATTAGCGCTTTGATAAACTTCGGTTCTTCGAATAAAATTATGCATTCAAAGTTATTAATTTTTTTAGGTAAAGGTGTTATTTTGTACATTTAATGAGAAAATATTATTTTCTTTCCATGTTTTTACGGGAAAAACTATACCTTCGAAGCACATTTATTTAATATTAAAGAAGAAATGTTGGATTTAAAACAGCTCACAGGCGATGTATGCCGTATCGCAACCGAAGCCGGGCATTTTTTGAAAGAAGAGCGGAAACATTTCCGTCGTGAGAGTGTGGTGGAGAAACATGCACACGATTATGTGTCTTATGTAGATAAAGAATCAGAGGTACGGATAGTTAAGGCTCTTTCCGCTTTGTTACCCGAAGCTGGCTTTATAACGGAGGAAGGCTCTGCCACTTATCAGGATGAACCGTATTGCTGGGTTATTGATCCGCTGGACGGAACAACGAATTATATTCACGATGAGGCTCCTTACTGTGTATGTATTGCTTTGCGTAGTCGCACCGAACTGCTCTTGGGTGTTGTCTATGAAGTTTGCCGGAACGAATGTTTCTGTGCATGGAGAGGGGGAAGGGCCTTTATGAACGGGGAAGAAATACACGTTTCAGGTGTTCGGGATATAAAAGATGCATTTGTCTTTGCTGAGTTGCCATATAATGCCCAACAATACAAACAGACAGCTCTCCACTTGATAGATAAACTTTACGGAGTAGTGGGTGGCATTCGTATGAATGGCTCTGCCGCTGCCGCGATTTGTTATGTTGCTATGGGGCGTTTTGATGCGTGGGCGGAAGCTTTTCTCGGAAAATGGGATTATTCGGCAGCGGCTTTGATTGTGCGGGAAGCCGGTGGGCGGGTTACCGATTTTTGCGGTAACGGACACTTCATGGACGGCCATCATATTATAGCGACTAACGGATATTTGCATTCTGTATATCAACAGCTTATTGCGGAAGTCCCTCCATTGGATATGTAACGATATTGTAGCCTTCAATTCTCTATGATTATGAAACACACATTTCTTGTTAAAGAATGGTTTGGGGCATTTCTTTCCCTCTTATTCCCTCGTTGTTGCGTTGTCTGCGGCAGGCCATTGGCAAAAGGGGAAGAATGTATTTGTGCTGTGTGCAATATGGATTTACCACGTACCGATTATCATCTCCGGAGAGATAATCCGGTTGAGTTACTATTCTGGGGAAAGTTTCCTTTGGAACGGGCTACGTCTTTTTTCTACTATCGGAAAGGGAGTGATTTTCGACGGATACTACATTTGCTTAAATATGGGGGGCAGAAAGAGATAGGAGCCATCATGGGACGATACATGGCTGCGGAATTGATAGAGTCCGGTTTCTTTCAGGGAATCGATGTGATAATTCCGATTCCGCTGCATGAGACGAAACAGCGCATCCGTGGCTATAATCAGAGTGAATGGATAGCGCGGGGAATTGCTGCCGTGACTGGAATCCCCGTCGATACGGAAGCTGTTGTACGTCGGAAATATACGGAAACGCAAACGCGTAAATCTATTTTTGAACGTTGGGAGAATGTAGAGGGAATCTTCGAATTGCATCATGCTGAATCCTTGATTGGAAAACACGTGCTAATAGTGGATGATGTGTTGACAACAGGAGCAACTACCGTAGCATGTGCTTCCCGGATCATGGAAGTAGAGGGTATACGGATAAGTGTGCTGACATTAGCGGTAGCAGATTAAATGTATTCTCTTTAGTAGTACCGGATAATCGAAAAAATAGGGGGATATTCCTTTTGTGGAGTTTGAGGGTGTTAATCCTGAAGATTGTATCTGCATATTTGGAAGAAATGAAAAATGTTATCTTATATTACTTCGTAAACGGATACGCTTTTCGATGCTCTTCTATTCTAGAATGCAGTTTTCTCTATTTTTACAACCAGCTATTCCGCTATTAATAAACTTGATTTCTGTTTATAATAAACTTTTGGATAGTTTATTATAAACGGTATCCGAGTTTATTAAAAACTATTTTTCCCGTTTTTCGGAAATGGATTAAATATTTTAAGTAAAAATATAAACAAAATAGGACAATAATCGTTAGACTATTGCCCTATATCATATCTATCCTGATACTAAAACATATCAGTCTGAATGCTATTTATGTATCTATTTTTCTTATATTACTCATGCTGTTTATCACTTTTATTTCTTCAAAGATACAAAATAAAAAGTCGTTTGTCAAGTATTTCAGAAGAAAAGCAGACTATTCATGTACGGCTGAGATAATAAGGGGCTATCAGTAAGCTTCACTAACTTCTTACCCATAGACTTGTCGTTTAGTTAGGTTTCAACAAACTTACTCTATTTTCATGTGGTATCCAATTTTGTTCAGTTAATGAAACAAAATACAGGGTATTGGCTTATCTAAAGGGCTTGATTCTTCGCATAAAAATACTAATTCATGCATGAAATAAGAAAATCTTATTTTTCTTCTATGCTTTTTGCGGGAAAAACTATAACTTCGGAGCGCTTTTGATAACCGTGGAATTGTTGTTGTGACAGGAATTCCTTATAGATACTCAAGAAAAGATAGAAAAACGCATGAGAAAAATTGTAGTTTTATTTGTTGTGGCATTTTGCCTGCTCTCCACAGGAATGAGAGCTCAACACACATTTGTACATAAACAATCATCGACCTACGAATGGCCGGAAGACTCTCTCGTATTGAAGAAACTGGACCAGTGGCGTGATTTGAAGTTCGGTGTTATTTTTCACTGGGGACTTTATGCCGTGTCTGGTATTGTTGAATCGTGGGCTCTGTGTTCCGAAGACGTGGACTGGATCAGTCGTTACGGTCACAATAACTATCAAGAGTTTAAGGATTGGTATTGGAACGGATTGAGTAAGCAGTTCAATCCGACTGAATTCGAACCTGCCCAATGGGCGGAAGTGACGAAGCAAGCCGGTATGAAATACATGATTTTTACGACTAAACATCATGACGGCTTTTGTATGTTCGATAGTCAATACACGGATTTTTCCATATCCCGGTGTGCTTTTAAGGAGCATCCGAAAGCGGATGTTGCCAAGTATGTATTCGAAGCCTTCAGAAAGGAAGGGTTTATGACAGGCGCTTATTTTTCAAAACCGGACTGGCATAATCAGGACTATTGGTGGGATTATTTCGCTACACCTAATCGGAATGTGAATTACAAGATAGAACGTCATCCTGAGAAATGGGAAGCTTTTAAAACATATACACATAACCAGATTGGTGAACTGATGAGCAATTATGGAACGATTGATATCCTATGGTTGGATGGCGGGTGGGTTTCTCCTCGTAACAATCAGGATATCGATATGCCGCAGATTGCTGCTATGGCGCGTGCAAAACAACCCGGGCTTTTGGTGGTAGACCGCACTATTCATGGTAAATATGAGAACTATCAGACACCGGAACAAAAAATTCCTGAGCATCAGCTTCCCTATCCATGGGAAAGTTGTGTGACGTTGACTACGGATTGGGGCTGGGTAAAGAATCCGGTTTATAAAACACCTAACCGGATTATCTCCATTCTGATGGAAGTGGTTGCCAAAGGCGGAAATTTACTTCTTGGAGTAGGACCTACTGCCGAAGGCCTTATCGAACAACCTACTGTAAAACGTTTGCAGGAGATTGGACGCTGGATGCAGAAAAATGGGAAGGCTATTTACCATACCCGGATCACCCCCAATTACCATTGTGGGAATGTTTGGTTCACTGCCGATAAGAATGGCAGAACCCTTTATGCGTTATACGCTTTGCCTGAAGGAGAAACGCTGCCTGCTGTCATTGAGTGGGAGGGGAATGTTCCTGAGCGTGGTACAAGTGTCAGACTGTTGTCCACAGGACAACGTATGAAATGGATAGAAAGAGATGGGAAAGTGGCAGTGACATTACCTGCTAAATTGGCAGGTAGCACCGAGCCTATTGCTCTTCAGTTCGATACTCCTTTGCCGAAACAAAACAAGAAGTGATAATAAAAAAGCCACCCATTTAGGTGGCTTCTTTTTTGCTCTTCCTCTTGGACTTGAACCAAGGACCCTCTGATTAACAGTCAGA
>ERZ826016.1255-NODE-1255-length-24902-cov-5.809836_pt1 | contig 24902 bp, 18 predicted proteins | sample MGYA00519872_ERZ826016 | MGnify/ENA primary metagenome ERZ826016 (study PRJEB31778, sample SAMEA3449218) | human gut metagenome | biome: human gut; feature: human-associated habitat; material: faeces | place: United Kingdom | collected 2010/2012 ... | reverse complement strand
CAAGGGATTCAAGATGCGAGACAGGGGCTCAATATGGCCGGAACATACCTACTTGAAATGATAATATTATTTCTCAATAAATTTAAAACAGCTTCTAATATAAGTTCCACGTAATAGAGAGGACTTGAAACTCGGTACGCCGGTTTATCTGGTTGGCTATTTCTTGATCTTCGGGAGAGAGCCCGTTGATATATTTTTCATCGAGTACATCGCCCTCTTTAAATTGCGGATATTGTGTGGCGAGTTTTTTAGTGATGACTTTGGGACGGCTTTCCCCGTAGCCTTTCGGTTGCAGACGGTCGGGATTAATGCCCGATTTGATAAGGTAGTCTACTACTGAGCGGGCACGGCGGTCAGACAATCGCAGGTTGTACTGCTCCGACCCTTTTAAATCGGTGTGTGCACCCAATTCGATAGATACGTTGGGATTGTCGTTCAACATCTTAACCAGTTCGTTTAGCGAAGTTTCCGATTCGGGACGTAAAGTCGCTCGGTCGAAGTCATAAAATATGTTTTCGATGAGAATAGGTTTACTGATAGATGCCAGTACGAAGTTAACACCGTATTCGGCATCGGCCTCTTCGTTGTCCGAGATAAATTCTTGTTTTGAATTCAGATAGCCTCGGCAGCTGGCCAGCATGACATAGTGCACTCCCCGGTCGAGTTTGAAGCGGAAACTGCCGTCTTTTCGGGCAAATTCTTTTTGGTTCGATCCGTCGTTACCCACGATACGGATAATTGCATCGGGCACGGGTTCATCGTCCTTGTCGATGACTGTGCCGCTTATCCATACGCTTATCGACGGGAGCTCGAAACTGTATATGTTGTCATATCCGCGTCCGTCTCCGCGGTTCGATGAAAAAAATCCGCTTTCTTCTTCCCCGAAGGTAATGCCGAAATCGTCGGCCTGCGAATTGATGGGAGCCTTCATATTCTCGATTTGCCAGAAACCCGAGTCGTTCATTTTCGCTTTGAAAATATCCAGTCCTCCCATACCGGGGTGACCGTCCGATGAAAAATAAAGGTCGCCGTTCGACCGGATATAGGGGAACATTTCGTCGCCCGGTGTATTGATTTGTACACCTAAATTTTCGAGAGTACCCTCTTTCTCGGTTAACGATATACGCCAGATGTCCTTCCCTCCATAACCGCCCGGCATGTCCGACACGAAGTAAAGAAATTCTCCGTCGGGTGATACCGCCGGGTGGCCGAATGCCGATAGGGTGTCGGCCGTTATTTCGTATTTTTGCGGGGCGCTCCATTGTGCGCCGGTGCGGGTGGAAGTATAGATTTCTACCGATGTGTCGGCGTTAGGCTCGCGACGAGCTTTGGTCAGATACATGGTCGTACCGTCGGGACTGAAACTGATTACACCTTCGTCGTCTTCTGTGTTTACGTCACCCTCTATGGGTTCGGGCTTTTGCCAAGCTCCCCGCTCGTTTTTTTTAGAGAAAAACAGATCGCAGTTTTTGGTTCCGGTGATACCGCTTTTATTCTTGCCCAATGCCTTTTCGGTAGACGAGGAGAAATAAACCTGATCGAAATCTTCTCCTAAAAACATCGGTGCGAAATCGCTCCGTCGAGAGTTGAACATGGTCGCTTTTTTCACGACATACCGTGTAGGCGTTTTTTTCCATTGCTGGGCTAAGTTGCAACCCCGTATTCCGTTTTTGGCGAGACTGCTTTGCGGATTCGTTTCCAAATAGGCTTGGTAATTCTTGATAGCTTCTTTGTATTTCCCTTCGTACTGTTGGCTGCGGGCTAAATAAAACAGAGCCATGCTGTCGGGGTAGTCGTATCGGATTGCATTCTGGTAGGCGGCAGAGCTTCGCGGAGCCATGTTGATGCGACGGTAACACTCGGCCATTTTGAAGGCGATTTCTCCTCGCAGTTTCCGCTCTTTACGGGGATTCGTCTTGCTGTATACTTTACGGTAAGTCTGGGCGGCATCATAAAATTCGCCCCGGGCATACTGTTCGTTGGCGACACTTAGTTTCGCCCCCGAACATGACACCAGCAATGCGGCTGTCGCCAATCCCCAAAGTACCGTTTTTATCTTCATGTATCTTATTGAATACAACCGACGATAAGCGGACGGCCTTTCGTCCGTTTTTATCCTGTACCGATCTATTATAGATACGTTTTTTCCTCCGTTTTATTGTGTTTACACTCTATGGAACTGGCTTATGGAAGTAATAGCGAACTGTCTCCGTAGCTGAGAAACCTGAAATCGTGGCTCAGTGCATAGTCGTATATTTCTCTCCATCGTCCGTTTACGAATGCCGAGACTAACAGTAGTAAAGTGCTCTGCGGTTGATGGAAATTGGTGATCATTCCCTGCACGATGTGATAGCGGTATCCCGGCGCAATGATAATCTGGGTGGCAGTTACCAATCGGTCCATATTCCGGCGGTCGAGATATTCAACGATGTTGCGGAGCGATTGTCGCGAGTCTATTTCTTCGCTTCCGTCGTATGGTTGCCATTGCCCCACGGAGAGAGAGTCCGGTAAAATGTTCGGGTCATGTTCCAGCATTTTCCCGATGTAGTAGAGGCTTTCGAGCGTTCGTACCGAAGTGGTTCCCACAGCGATCACCCGGCGGTCGGTACGGATCAGCTCATCGATGAGGTTGCGGCTCACCGAGATATATTCGGTGTGCATCTCGTGCCCTTCGAGAGTTTCGCTTTTTACCGGTTTGAATGTCCCGGCTCCCACGTGTAAAGTCAGTTCGAGAGTGGGTATGTTCTTTTCTTTCAGTTTGTTCAGTACTTCCGGCGTAAAATGTAGTCCGGCGGTCGGTGCGGCCACCGAACCCTCTATTTTCGAATAAACGGTTTGATAGGTCGTTTTGTCGCTCTCTGCCGTTTCCCGGTTCAGATAGGGGGGAATGGGCAATTCTCCCGCATGGTCGAGCAGTGTGGCGAAGGTTACATCGGAGTCGTCCCACGAAAAATGCACCTCGTGCGCATTACCGTGCGGCAATCTCCGTTCGGCGCAGAAGTTTACGGTTTTACCATCGATGTTCACCGATTGGGTCAGCACGCCGTTTTTCCATTTTTTCAGGTTCCCCACGAGGCACAGCCACGAGCACGAGCCGGTCGATTGGAACGAGAGGGAATATTCGTGCGGCTCGAGCGGTTCGAGGCAGAATACCTCGATGAGCGCACCCGTCTCTTTTCTGAAATGCAAGCGGGCTTGTATCACCCGGGTATTGTTGAATACCAGCAGACTATCCACCGGCAATACCTTCGGTAGTTCGTGAAATCGATGTTCCTCGATTTCTCCTTTTCGGTAAACCAGTAATTTCGAGTCGTCTCGCTTGGACAGAGGAAATTTAGCGATACGTTCGTCGGGTAGCGGATAATTGAAATCTTCGATACGAATATTCTGAGTTTTTTGCATAATCTGTTTTGAATATCGTGCAAAAATAAGCAACTTTGCCGAATATAGCACGGTTTGTCACAGCGAAATCGCATGTCAGTACAACGGTGCGGTCGATATTAAAATGATGAAATTATGGTAAAAGTTGGCGATAGGGTCCGTTACCTCAATGCTGTTGGGGGCGGAATCGTGGTAAGAATAGCGAAAGATATAGCCTATGTCGATGAGGACGGGTTTGAGACTCCCGTATTGGCACGGGAGTGCGTCGTTGTGGAACCGGCGGAACCTGCGAAAAAAGCAGCTTCTGTTCCAGCCTCGAAAGTCGTGACGATTCCTTCGGTAGAGAAGGCATACGCTCCCGAGGAGGACGACAAAGATTCGTTCGCTGTGGAGGAACGACCCGAAGGAGAAAAGTTGAATATAGCTCTTGCCTATATCCCCGACGAAAGCAAACATCTCAATACGACCCGCTTTTCCTGTTATTTGGTAAATGACAGTAATTACTATCTCTATTTCTCGTACCTCAGCCGGGACGATGAGGGGTGGCGTACCCGTTATGCCGGTATGGTAGAGCCGAATATACAAGTTATGCTCGAAGAGTTCGGACAGGAAGATGTCAATTCGCTCGAACGTATCTGTATTCAGTACATCGCTTTCAAAAAGAATAAACATTTCTCGTTGAAAAGTCCTGTCGCTGTGGAGTATCGTTTGGATACCACCAAATTTTACAAGCTGCACACGTTCCGCGAAAGTCTCTATTTCGATGAGCCTTCGTGGACGCTCGATATCGTGAAGAACGATATGCCCGTGCGTCTTGTGGTGTTCGATGCTTCTGATCTCGAAAAAGCCATGAAGATGAAAAAGAGTGCCGATATGCCCCTTCGTAAACCGGTTGTCAAACATGCCGAAAAAACGGCTATTGTGGAAGTGGACCTCCACGCCTCCGCGCTTCTTGATACGACAGCGGGGCTTACCAGTTCCGAAATACTCGACTACCAGTTGGGGAAAGTCAGAGAGACCCTCGATCAATATCGCCATGCAAAGGGGCGTAAAATCGTTTTCATTCACGGCAAGGGTGAAGGCGTATTACGCAATGCTCTCTTGAAAGAGATTCGCGACAAGTACAAGAACTGCTCTTGTCAAGATGCCTCGTTCCGGGAATATGGTTTCGGAGCGACGATGGTTACTGTGCATTAGGCAATCGGTTGTGTAATCGATTTTGTAAGAAGTATATATGAAAAAATTACTTTCACATATACCCTCCTCCCTGCCGTGTCCCGTAATACCACGGGACACGGCAGGAGAGAAGAACAAACACGATATATAGGAAAGTATTACCCTCCTCCTCTGTGTTTTGCATCGCAAAATATAGGGGAGGTGTCCGCAGGACGGAGGGGTTAATCTTTACAGCCAAAAATTTTATGAAATTCTTTCAACCCCTCTCCTAAGAAACTACCGTATCTTCGGTGTCTCTCCTATATTTCTAACGCAACTCCCCGTAATATCACGAGACACGGCAGGGGAGAAGAATAGACCCGATACGCATGAAAGTATTACCCTCCTCCTCTGTGTTTTGCACAGCAAAATATAGGGGAGGTGGCACGAAGTGACGGAGGGGTTAATTCAATGGATATATCGAAAAATACAGGCAGTAACGGAGAAAAAGTCAAGCATCGACCTCTCCCCTGCCATGTTCCGTAGCTTTACGAAACAATATAGAGAAGAGGAATTGCAAAAAAACGTTTGATTGTAGAATGTATTCCCCTCGCCCTGCGGGTACTTCCGCCCTATCGCACAGCACTTTTATGAACCGGTAAATTTGCCTGTGCTTTTTCTTTGCACTATCTTTGTTGTCGAAAGGTACGACATTATTGAAAAATAACAAACAAGACCTACCGGTTGCACATACCACAAAAAGAGTGATAAACTGGTAATGATTACCCGACTTTAAGCTCTTAATCAGCATTCGAATGAACAGCATTTTATCATACATATTTCTGATAATATTGCTTCTCTCCGGCTGTAAGGAACAGGAGAAGAACGCCATGACCGTACAGACGCCTGCAACACATACAGATTCCTACGCACTCATCAAAAGTTGGGGAGAGTACGTGCGTAAAGGAGAATACGAAATACTGATAGACACAGCTAAAACCTACTACCGTAAAGCCATTGCCAACCACGACAAGAAAACACAAGCCTATGTGGGCGCATACATCGGACAAGCTTATATACTTTCCGGCCAAGCAGACTCCATGTTCACGTATTTTAATGCAGCTATTCCCTATGTAGAAGAACATCACGACACCTATATACAGACCATTATAGCCAACGGGTTAGGAATAAACGCACGCAATACGACACTCAATTACAATGCCTCCCTCGCCTACTTCCAAGAGGCTCTGCAATATGCCGACGCAAGTGAGGATAAAACAAATTATTATATCATTTTAAGCAATATGACGAGGATTTACTACCTTCGAAACGACCCCTCAGGTATAAAATACGCATTGGAGGTATACGAAGGGGGAAGCAAACTACATAATGATTATGTACGCTTTCTCGGCGCATTGAACGTTGCCACCATGTACTATCTTTCGAAAAATTATGACGAAGCGCTACATTATATATCTGAAGCCACCGCCATTGCGACACATATGGCCAACACCGATGAACCGGACGTTATCCACGGGAACATACTTGCCGCCATTGGAAAACCTCAACAAGCCGAACTATATTTCCGAAAAGTACTAAACCACACGCAACACACCAATATAGACGTACTCACCGAAGCCTACCTTTATTACGGCAACTTTCTGAAAGCGGAAAGACGTTACGACGAAGCAAATACAGCTTACCAAAATGGGCTTATACTGGCCGAACAGCAAAACCATTACTATTACCGCCTCCAATTTTACAAAGGTATGGCCGAGTTATTTCAAGAAAAAGGAGATATTGCTATGGCATCCCAACATAAGGAAAGACATCAATCTCTCGCCGATAGCATTTTTAATATAGAACAGGAACGTTCATTCAGCCACATGATACTGAACTATGAGACAGAAAAAGCTGAAAAAGAACTTAGCCGAAAAGAACTGCTCTTGTCTGAAAAAAACCGGAAACTTCAATTAGCCGTCTTCGTGACCGGGCTCATAGCCGTCATACTCATATCTCTATATGTACTTTATGTACGGAAGAACCACATGTACCGGCAACTGGTGATATTGTACGACACTCACCGTCAGCGGGAAAGACAACTGCTCGAACAACGGGACGAGAAAACCGATCTGGTAAACACCAGCCAGAAAAACAAAGCACTATTTGATGCCGTAGAAAAGCTGATGAACGACGAACACTTATACCGCAGCAACAGTATCTCTATCGACATGCTCGTAGAACGGCTTCACTCCAACCGCACCTACTTGTCGCGCATGTTTACGGAGCAAAACACCTCTTTCTCCGAATACATCAATTCATACCGCATCCGGGAAGCGCTCGCTCTGTTATCTGAGCCTGAAAATGACATTCCTCTGAAAGTGCTTTCCGATTCGCTCGGCTACAACTCACTTTCTTCTTTTTACAGAGCATTCCAAAAAGAAATGGGAGTTCCTCCTTCCCGGTTCCGCCAAGAAATAAAAAAACTACATTTGGACTCGTAATCCCTCTCAACCCACTTTTAAACACAGCTAATCCTCTTTATCCAACCAGAGTCGTATACCTCAGCTGATATTTCCCGGCATACCCTCAATCTTTTCGCAAATTATCAAAATTGACAAATTGAGAAGATTTATATTTTTCTGCTTTCTTTTCATCAACTATTTTTGTCTTTAATAATAAATAGGTATTAAAAACCATCGTATATTCATCAAATTTTAGTTATCGCATGAAAAGAGTTTTAAATTTGTTTTTGGCAGTGCTGCTTGTATGCACTGTAAACGGTTTGGGAGACTTGCAAGCCCAATCAAACAACAAAGTGGCACAGTTAGAGAAACTGTCCGCCATAGAAAACAACCCGCAGAAAACAATCCGCAAGCGAACTGCTGCTATCCGCCATTCCCTGAAAACCGCTGCTTCCGCTGAAAGTGTAGAACTGTTCGGCTGTATGACCTACTCTTCCAAGTGGAGTACTTCCGAAAATGGGGAATTCGGCATTTATTCCTTCCCCGCAGAGGAAGGAATCGCTTTCACGCCAGTCAAAACAGCAGCCGATTTCAATCTGTCGGCAGCCGTCTATGCCGACGGGAAATTCTGCGGATACCGAGTCACGACCTACGGCTCTACCGTGTATGGCGTCAATTACTACCTCTTCGACACAGACGGCTGGACGCGAGACATACAGCAGACACTCAAAGACTCGTACGACAACTATCCTATCAGCCTCGCTTACGATAGCAAGACCAAAACCATCTACGGGCAATTCATGTCCGAAGCAGGTACGACGAGGCTCTGCACGGTCGACCTACTCTCCGGGCAACCAACACAAGTGGCAAGCACCGGCGACCGCATGTACTTCACTCTGTCTTTTGACAAAGAAGGGACGCTTTACGGCATAGCCGATGATGGCAACCTTTACACTATCAACACCGCCACGGGCACAGCAGCCTCCATCGGCGCTACTGGGATCATGCCCTCAAACAGTCAAAGCGCAACTATCGACCTGAACACAGGCAAAATGTATTGGGCTGCCATCAACAACAAATTGCAATCCGCCCTCTATGAAGTCAACCTCGACAACGGCAAGGCTTCACTCGTGAGCGATTATGACGAAACCGTCGTCCTGCTCGGACTTTACACTGTACCACCGGCAGCAGCCCCTCAAGCACCCGCAGCCGTCGATAAGCTGAGCGTAAACTATACTTCGCCGGAAAGATTAGATGCCAACATTACCTTCACCGCCCCAGACAAAACATTCGAAGGAGACAAGCTGGAAGGTTCGTTGGAGGTATCCATCTACGTCGACCACCAAAAGCTCACGCTCGAAAACGCAACAGTCGTTGCCGGAGCCGAATTTTCCACACCTTACACCTTTACAGAAGGTACGCACAAAGTGGAAGCCTTCGTATCGAACGCCGAAGGTGACGGTGTAAAAAGCAAAATCGAAATCTACGCCGGCGTAGATAGCCCCGCAGCCGTAGGTAATCTGCAATTCACACTAGAAGACAACCATGCCACCGTAAGCTGGGAAGCTCCTGTCAATGGAGCCAACGGCGGACACTTCGACGCCGAACTACTGAAATATATCCTCGTGCGCTACCCCGGCAATGATACGATAAACGCCGAATATACGGCGACCGTTTTCACGGAAGACCTGCCAGACGTGCTGGGCAATTACTACTACACGGTAACAGCGGTAGCTGAAAAAGTGGGAGTCGCCACCGAATCGAACCGCATCCGCTTCGGCTCGGCGTTCAAGGGTGAATTCAAAGAAACGTTCGACCACGCCAGCGCACTCGACATCTTCACCATTATCGATGCCAACGAAGACGGCAAGACTTGGGCTTGGATAAACAATGCCGCCGGAAGCGACCAGTTAGACAAGAACGCCGACGACTGGATCATCACACCTCCCATCGAATTGGGAACGGATTATCTGTATAAACTGTCATTCAAAACAAAAGGATACGGCGAATTCTACACAGAAAGTTTCAGCACCGCATTCGGTTCCGAAAACACGGTTGAAGGTATGCTTAATGCGCTTGGCGACTACACAGTCAGCGGTGACACTTACCTCGAAAAGTCATCGGTCATTGAAGTACAGGAAGCAGGCACTTACTACTTCGGCTTCCACCACACCAGCCAAGGTATGTATCTGCTTTACATAGACGACATCGTTATCGAGCCGTTCATACCGACCACCGCTCCCGATTCGGTAACCGACTTCACCGCCATTCCCGATCCGACCGGCGTCTTGAAAGCTGTTCTGACATTCAAAGCCCCGACCAAAGCCATCAATGGCGATGAACTCACCACCCTCTCCAAAATCGAGATTCTCAAGGAAGGGAACGTTATCCTAACTGAAAATGAAGTGGAAAAAGGGAAAGAATACTCCTTCACGGTCGATGGCGTGCAAGGTATGAACCATTATAACGTCATCGTGTACGATGAACAAGGACGCGGGCGCGATGCCGAAAAGTCTGTTTTCATCGGCACGGATATCCCGCAACATGTACAAAACCTCATTGCCAGTTGGGACGATGAAAACGACCAAGCCGCCCTATTGACGTGGGATGCCCCGGCGGAAACAGGAGCCAACGGAGGGTTCATCAATCCCGAAGAGCTGACTTACAACTACGGAACATACCTTTTCGGCAGTATAATAGACATGGCTACCGGCATAAAAGAAACCTCTTATCTCATGACAACTGCCGGGCTTACCAAACAAACTTACACACAAGGATACATCTGCGCCGTGTCTGCCGGAGGTAAGGGTGCTTACACCCCATTCGGCATTATGTTGGGTACGCCTCTCGCATTCCCCTTCGCCGAATCGTTTGCCCAAGGAAATGTTTCCACCGAAACATGGTCGGTAGCTACCGTAGGCGGAGATGATACGTGGGGTATGTATCAGAACGGCGGTTCTCTGGACGCTCAAGATGAAGATAACGGCTACGCCATGTTGGTAAATAAAAAAGCGGAAGCAGATGACAGCCGCCTTGAATCCCCTATTATCAACATTGCCGGGCAAGACAAACTCACACTTGAATTCTACCTGCACACGGAAGACGCAGAACTGACGGTAGAAACCACCGTAAACGGCACAATCTACGAAGCAGCAAGCGAGGCTCTTCGATCGGACGGTTCTAACGAATGGACCAAAGTAAGCCTCCCGCTCGACCAACTGGCCGGTAATAAACGCATACAGTTAGGCTTCCGTGGAAAAACAGAAAAAGCCGGTGCACGCATAGCCATAGACAACATTACCTTGACTTCCGGCAGTACCGGTATAGCAGATAACACAGCAGACAACAGCTCGATATACAGCGAAGGACGAAACATCATATTGACCGGATTGAACGGAGTACAGGTCACCGTTTACTCGCTCGATGGTAAAACGATAACGAATGCCTCTTTGCATACGGATTACGAAGTCATTCCCATGCAGCACGCAGGCTGCTACCTTGTCCATACAGAAAAAGGAGTTACCAAAGTACTCGTCAAATAGCCATAAAACAAATTCATGCTTAACTGGCCGATAAATAGATTTACTTATTTGTCGGTACACCCAATCACCCAAACGGCTGCCGATAGAAAATCGACAGCCGTTTTTACTATATTCCTCAAAGTATTTTCCTCGATAATCCCCCCGCCAACCTCCTAAACAATATTTTATAATAAAAACAAATAAAGTAGTGCGTATATTATTTTAATTGTCTACCTTTGATGACGAATTTCCAGCAACAAAAAATGTGGCAATCAAAGTAATATTTGTGGTTGCTATAACAAAGATAACAAAAGGTAAATCTTGTTTGTGGTTTGACTATGTAGAACCGTCTCCTATCCTCGTAATTACAAATTTATCATGTCATTTTCTACACCCGCCGAAATAGTAGCCCAAGCCGAACGGGCAGCACTGAATAAAATCTTGTTATCCTTTCCTAGAACGCTCGTCGCCGCAATGCTGGCAGGGATTTACATCGCTATGGGAGGACTTCTCTCCCTACTCATCGGATACGGATTTCCCGAATGGACAGCAGGAAATCCGGGGTTACAAAAACTATTGTCAGGTTGCATGTTCCCTTTGGGACTTATCTTGGTCGTTTTGGCCGGGGCAGAACTTTTCACCGGTAATAATGCCGTGCTGATTCCCGGATTTATGAAGAAGAAATACGGAATCATGCCCATATTGAAAAATTGGACGATTGTCTATATAGGCAATTTCATAGGAGCGATTTTCTTTGTTTATATAATGGTATGGTGTACGGGCATCGTTGATGCCGACCCGTGGAAAAACGCCATTGTCCAAATCGCACAAGCCAAAGTAAACATGTCTGGGTGGGTCGTCTTCCTCAAAGGAATCGGAGCGAATTGGTTAGTGTGCCTCGCTGTCTGGCTTGGATTCAGCGCACACTCCACCGCTGGAAAAATGATGGGTCTCTGGTTTCCGGTCATGTGTTTCGTCGCCATAGGTTACGAACACAGCATAGCTAATATGTTCTTTATCCCATTAGGCATGCTGCAAGGAGCTGCGATAAGTTGGAATGATTTCATCTTGGCAAATCTCATTCCTGCCACATTCGGCAACATCGTAGGCGGAGCCCTGTTTGTCGGCTGTATTTACAGTTATCTGTACACCAAGCGATAAATTCATTCGACTATCTACCGTACAGACTGTCACCGAGGAAAACCTCACCACCGATATTGCAAACATCTTGAACGAAAGGCTATAATATACCTACCCTATCAACAAAAATGCTCTAAAATTCTCATTCAAAAGAAGGCAATCCTTTCAATTTTATTTGTCCTACATTCCGATATAAGGAGCAAATAATTCTTCTATTGGCTTATTCCTCTGTATAAAGTTTCGATATATTTCATTTCGAAAGTATCCGAAAGGTATATCTATATCCACAAACAAGACGCAAACACCTAATTGTCAATTCATTAAAATATATCCATTCGAAATATGTGCTATAAAACATACAAAAATAAAAAATCAAATATGCCCGTTTAAAATAATTTTATAACAAATTCATTAACAAATAATTGATATTATGAAACAAAAATTATCTTGCTTGACATTATCGATAGCCTTATTGGCATCGAGTAATTGGTGTAATGCCGCAAACCGATATGTATCGGCAGGTAGTGATGGTGACGGGTTATCTTGGGCTACCGCAAAAAGTTCCATCAAATCGGCCGTAGAAAGCTGCCACACAGGAGATACGGTATTTGTGTCTTCGGGACTCTACAATGAATATGTATCTATTGTAGACGGAGTAAATATTTTAGGCGGATATAATGCAGATACAGGTGCACGAGACATCGAAACATTCGAAACCATACTCGACGGAACAGGTTTGGGAAAATACTTAATCGTCAAATACGATTCCCCGTGCGAAAATCCGACCCTCATAGAAGGACTTACACTTCAAAATGCCGAACATAGCAGCGATGGAGGAGCAGCTTATATCCGGGCGAATATTACTCTTTCGAAATGCCGTATCAAAAACTGTAAAGGACAAAACGGAGGAGGAGTTTTCAATGATGGAGGAGTTATAAAAGATTGTATTATAGAGCTATGCTCCTCCACCAGTTCCGGTGGTGCGATACGTAACTCCGGTGGTATTGTCGAAAACTGTATCATGCGAGGCAATCAAGGCAAATATGGAACCATACGCAACGAGAACGGCGGTATCGTCAGAAACTGTATTATCCATAACAATTCGGCAACAGTAAGCGGTTGGCCCAATAGTGGTGGTATTTATAATCCTTCCGGCATTGTGGCAAACTGTATAATAGCTTGTAATTATGGCTCCCAATATGCAGCGATCCACAGCGAAGGAAAGACAATCAATACGATTTGTTGGAACAATCAAGCAGAAGAAGGATTCGGCGATCCTATCGCTTTTATTGAAGGAAACGGTTCGAGCCACAACGCGGCGGTCAGTGGATTTGCCGATGCCAAAGATGCTTTAACTCTAAGTTCCATAAATACAGATGCGACCGGACCCAACTTCAAATCCCCTACTCTATTTATAGGTATTCCCAACTCTGCCGCCGATATAGAAGCCATGCGTGCAGCAGACTGGACATTCTCAAATAACTCCCCGTGTATCGACAAAGGGTTTGCCGATAACGATGCTCCTACCTACGACATAAAAGGAACCGTTCGTCCCAAAGGAGCCGGATATGATTTGGGAGCCTATGAATATGACCCAGATGCAAAAGATGTAGCCGTACAATCTGTTTCTCTAACACTTAAATCCCTATCTATTGAGGAAGAGCAACAACAGTGGTTATCTGCTATCGTACTACCGTCCGATGCCTCTAATAAAAAAGTTTCTTGGAATTCTTTAAACAATTCGATAGCTGTCGTCGAGGGTGGATTAGTTACTGGAAAAGGTATAGGCGAAACAAAAATTATCGTTACGACCCTAGACGGCAACTTTAAAGATACTTGCCACGTAACAGTCACCGAAAAACCTGTTATCATTATACACCCCGATGTATTAGAAGCCGATAAACTGTCACAAGATGACTATACGATTCCCTCTTTCATAAAAATGCTTATGGCCAAAGAGGCCGCAAGAGGCGACAGCTCTCAAATCAACCTTCTCGCCTTGAAAGAAACGATTCAAGCACTCGTACCCAAAGGTATGCCCTATTGCGTAGTTACAAATATCAACGGAGACCCGTCCACCCGAATGGCTTTCACTTGGTTTACAAACAGTGGTATTTCTTCCGGGAAAGTACAAATTGTAGCCAAAAGCAATGCTGTCGAATCGGATTTTACGAATGCCACAGAAATAGAAGCGGCTCATCAAGCTGCAAACAATCTAAATTATGCGGTAAGTACTAGTGGCATATTAAAAGCAGCCGCGCTACCCGCTAACACAAAATTCAATTACACAAGCCATAAAGCCATCGCTACCGGACTTACCCCGAATACAACCTATTCCTATCGTGTGGGATATGATGGGAATTGGAGCGATATTAAATCCTTCATTACGGCTAATACGAACAAGGAAGAATTTAAATTCTTATATATGACAGACTCCCATATTATGGACAATGAGTATGTAGAAAATGCACGATGGTCTGCAATCACGGCAGTCAAACAAGCTCCCGATGCAAAATTCTTGTTGTTCACAGGTGATTTTGTAGAAACAGGAACAGAACAAAACTCCGAATGGGAATGGGAACAATGGTTCGAAGTAAGCATGAAACCTCTTTTATCCCGAATGGCCTTAGCACCGACCGATGGAAACCACGATGACACTCCTAATTTGAATTATACATATCATTTCAATACCGACAAGACTTTCAACGAAACAGCGACAGTCAAACCTCAATTCGACGGAATTACCTACTCATTCGTTTATGGCGATGCTTTATTTATGGTATATAGCCATCAAGATTTTTGGCGAGGAAGTTACAGTTATGCGAATGGGACCAGTACATATCTGAGCAACGACGTAGCCAATTGGTTTAGAGACCAAGTAGAAAAATATCCCGATACCAAATGGAGAATTGCTGCCGTACATAAAAACTTATTTACTGGTAGCGGACATCAGACCGATGAAGACGGGGCTTTGTTCAGAGCCACCCTACTGCCTGTATTTCAAGAATTGAACATAGATTTTGTCATACAAGGGCATGACCACATTTATGAAGTAATGGGCCCCATAAACAATACGACGAAAACGATCGTTCCGGGAAGCGTGACAAATGTAGAACTAGTTTCTCCCGACAGCAATAAAAACCCCAAAGGACAACAAGGCGGGACATTCAATGTAAAGGACGGGACTCTTTACTTTGTAAACGGGACCTGTGGACGAAAACGTTACTATCCTTATACACAAGACGAAATGGAAGCTGGATTTGACAAACATAAAGTCGAAGGTTATTGGGATTTATTCACAGGGAAATATGGACAACCCGGAGCACCTGCATTTAGTGAAATAAGCGTAAGCAGTTCTGAAATAGAAGTCAACACATACACATCGGATGCAAATGCCCAAGCAACTCTATTCGATACTTTCAAGATCGTGAAAAGCGGAAATACAGGAATCGAAGAAAACAAACAATCGGCAAAGTTGTATCCTACCTATGCAAAAGATAAAATCAATACTACCGAGAGCGATATAATTCAAGTAAACGCCATAGACCTTACCGGGAAAATATACACCCTGCCTTTTGACAATCAGCATATAGATGTCTCAAATCTGACCGACGGTATATATGTAGTACAGATATTCACAAACGAAAAAACGAGAAGCGAACGGATTGTAAAAACATCTAGATAAAAACAGAAGGAGGAGGCTCGTCGAGCCTCCTCCTTCTGTCAGAATATAATCATGCATTATTTCCCTGCCATCTCTGCAATTACAGCCATTACTCCGGCAGCTGTCTCTTCGGCCAATTCGGGAGTACGGGCTTCGGAATACACTCGAATGATAGGCTCCGTATTGGACTTACGCAAATGCACCCAACGATCGGGAAAATCGATCTTTACTCCATCGATATCCGTAATATCGTATTGAGCATACTTTTCCTTAACAGCAACCAACAGAGCATCGACATCGATATCGGGAGTAAGTTGTATTTTCTGTTTGGCTATACTGTAAGCCGGATATGTGGCTTTCAACTGGCTGACAGTCTTTTTCTCTTTCGCCAAATGCGACAAGAATAAAGCGATACCCACCAAAGCGTCACGACCGTAATGGCTGGCCGGATAAATCACACCGCCATTGCCCTCGCCGCCTATAACCGCTCCGGTCTGTTTCATCAAAGTCACTACATTGACCTCTCCCACGGCCGAGGCGTTATATTGTTGTCCATACAGACGTGTGACATCGCGCAACGCTCTCGAAGAACTTAGATTCGAAACCGTATTTCCGGGAGTATGTTTCAACACATAATCCGCCACAGCGACTAAGGTATATTCTTCGACAAACATTTCGCCATTCTCGCATACGATTGCCAAACGGTCTACATCGGGATCCACAACGAATCCGACGTCGGCTTTTCCTTCCTTCATTACACCGGCTATTTGAGTTAAATTTTCCGGAAGAGGTTCGGGGTTATGAGGGAATTTTCCGTCAGGCGTACAGTTCAGTTCTATAACGTCTTTTACCCCCAAAGCCTTTAACAATTCAGGGATAACAATACCGCCTACCGAATTTACACAATCTATGGCTACTTTGAATCCGGCCGAGCGAATCGCATCGACATCGACCAAATCCAATGCCAAAACACTCTCGATATGTTTTTGCGTATATGTGTTGTTTTCATACAAACGTCCCAAATGATCGACGTCCGCAAAATCGAATGCCTCGGCAGCAGCTATATTTAATACTTCTTGTCCCTCGGCGGCATTAAGAAATTCACCTTTCTCATTCAGCAATTTCAAAGCATTCCATTGTTTGGGATTGTGACTTGCTGTCAATATAATTCCACCGCAAGCTTTCTCCATAGTCACGGCAATCTCGGTGGTCGGAGTCGTAGCCAATCCGATGTTCACGACATCGAATCCCATTCCCATAAGAGTCCCGATAACCGTATGTTTCACCATCTCGCCAGAGATGCGGGCATCACGTCCGACAACAATTTTGTTCGTTTTTACCGGTGTGTTTTTACGAATAAAGGTAGCATACGCTGCCGTAAACTTAACGATATCCAAAGGATTCAGCCCATCTCCGGCTTTTCCTCCGATTGTACCGCGAATTCCTGAAATAGATTTAATGAGAGACATTTTGTTTTATTTTGATTTGTTATAGCTAATAGTATACAGATACGGTATAACCGTAGAAGTTTCAGCCGTAAATCCCAACTTTGCACGAATCAACAAATTGACTTTACATTCATTGCCGAGAAAATACATCGGGTATTGAATCCCCGTCCCATATTGAGTTGTCGAAGACAATGTCGTTTCACCGAAACGAATCGTTATGTAATCGGCCGGATTCGTATTACCCACCGGATCGGGATTCTCGCCATTCATCAATGCTTTCAAATCGACCCTAAGAAAACGAATGTTTACATCATTCCCCTTCTCAAAACGATCGTCTTGTATCCCGGCATCAAGAACCTGCATATATACATTGCCGTCATCGTCCAAACGATAATAGGGCACTGCCAACGTATCGTTGTTACCGACATCTTGCAAAGTAACAAATACCGAATCGGCCGGAATGCTGTTAATTACTATTTTATCGGCCAAAAAGGCTTTCACCGCCTTATCTTCTTCTTTCAACAAATCGGCATAGGATTTTCCATTATCGCAAGACGATAATACCATCATAACCGTAAAAAAAACAAATAAAATTCGTGCTATCTTTACCATATTTATCAAATACTTCTTAGTCTTTATCCTTCACCATATATTTATCATACAAAGGTAATATACTCCTTAACAGAGCCTGAGCCTCTTCCATCGTACCATGAAATTCTCCTCCGGCGGCATTTAAATGCCCTCCGCCGTTGAAATGCTCCGCAGCAACTTTATTAACCGGGAAAAATCCTTTGGAACGCATAGAGACTTTTATATACTCCTTATCCTCTCTGAAAAAAGTAGAAAACCTTATTCCTTCGATACCCAAAGGTACGTTTACCAGCCCCTCGCTGTCACCCTTGTGATAATCATATCGCTTCAATTCTTCTCGGGTAAGCGATATCATAGCCGCCTTATATTCCGGGAAAACTTCCATTTTCTCACTGACGGCATATCCGTTCAATTTTATCTTATCTACCGAATTGGTATTATATACCAAAGCATAAATTTTATCTTTATTGATACCTAATTTTACCAACTCTGCTATGATGTAATACATTTCGGGAATATTGGAGTTATAGGTAAAATTCCCCGTATCGGTCATCATTCCCGTGTAGATGGCTTCTGCGGAATACAGCCCCATGCGATCGAACATACCCATGCGACAAATCAACCTGAAAATCAATTCGCTGGTTGATGCAACCTCCGGGTGAGAGATGGTAACATCGCAAAAATCCTCCGGATTCAAATGATGGTCGATAAGGACCTTCTTCGCTTCGGATAAAGACACAGACTTTTGCAACCGGTCGATACGGCTGATAGCATTAAAATCCAAACAGAATATAAGCTCAGCCTCCGACATCAATTTTTCGGCAAACTCGGGATAACGAGTATAGACTACGATTTCTTTCGTCCCTTTTAAAAACAGAAGATTCCGAGGGAGTAAATCCGGGACGACCACATTTACTTCTTTCCCTAACCCATCGAGAAAATGATACAACCCCAACGAAGCTCCGATAGCATCTCCATCAGGAGATACATGACATGTAATCACAATCTTTTCCTTTTTCTCCAAGAGCTTACGAACCTGCTGTATTTTTTCTTCTGCAATTATCTTATTGATCATTTGTCTTTATTGTCTGATTTTTACTTAACGATGAAAAGACTATACTTACATTCATGGCAAAGGTAAAAATTATTATCCACATAGCGAACACTATTTTTGTTCATCTACATATTTTATCTATTATTTCCCAAATCATATCGCCGAATCGGTTTTCGATTTGACTAATATGCACTATCTTTGCAAAAATGCGAAAATAGGCGGCACTCGGCATAATCAAATAAATTTGTTTCTGCCCTCGTATGCACTATCGTTTGTCATAACGAAGATAGGATGCGGTTCGGTATAGCCAAATCGGAAATGGGGTTTCCGTTTGTCTCTGCGCTCACCTTTCGCTATCTTTGTAGTTACAAAGTATAGAGTATGAATAAGGTATATTATTGGATATTTTTTCTGCTATTGCTCACCGGTTGTCAGGATAGAACGGATTCGTCGTACGTGATTGCAGGAAAAGTGGTTAACTCGATGACTGACGGGAATGTCGTTTATTTGTCTCATAGTAACGGAGATGAATTGGTGAATTTGGACAGCGCGATAGTCGATGGCGGAGTTTTTTCTTTTCACGGAGTACAAGAAGAACCGATTATGGCTTATCTGCGGTTTAACCGTTATCTCGATTCTTTGGCTGTGCCCGTGTTATTTGTGTTGGAAAATGGAGCGATGGAGGCGGTAATGGATACTTCGTATTCGAGTGTCGCAGGGACGGAGCAGAATAACATATTCGAGGAATATAAACGGGAGGCGTATCGCCTCGATTCTTTACGCCGTTGTTTGCATAGCCATTACGTCGAACAGGTGGAGAAGCGTATGATGGATGCCGGTTTGGAACAATCGATGTGCGATGAGGATTTTCGTTTGAGCAGCCAAGAGGAGAAGCTGGCCTACCGGTTTATTCGACGGAATCATTATTCACCGGCTGCGATATGGGTGCTGGAACAGATGCAAAGCCGTTTCGATGAAGATGAGTTGCGAAGCCTTTTGTCGGGGTTCGGTGGGCGAAGCAAGAATGCGCAGGTATTGTCCGATATTTCTTTGCGCTTGCGTAACGCCGATAAAGTCGAGCCGGGAAATCCGTATGTAGATGTTCCATTGATAGAGTATTCGGGACGGAAAGAGAATCTGTCGGGATATATAGGATATGCGAGATATACGGCTATCGGCTTTTGGCGTTCGGATAGCGAGCCTTCTTGCCGGGATATGACGAAATTCGGAGAACTGTATCGGGCGTATGGTTATCGGGGAGCGACCTTTTTGTCTGTTTCGTTGGATAAAAAACGGGATATATGGCGGGAAAAAGTGAGAACTTTGGGATTGCCTTCACATCAATGTGCGGCCGCGGAACCCGATGTAATCGAAACCCGATATGCTCTGGTGTCGGTTCCCGATTTTATGCTCATAGCCCCCGATGGGGCCATCGATTCCCGCAACCTGACGGTGACACAGTTGGAACAGAGGTTGCAAGAACTGTTACCCTATCGGGCGAGAAGAGATACTGCTGTGTCGTCTGTACCGGATACCACCGGATTTGTAAAACGATCGTCAATATAGTTCCGTCTCCATCATATCCGGCAATGTCGTAGCAATGAGATTTTTCATATTGCAAATATTGGTAATTTATCTAAAATGGGAGTCAAGGCAAATGTTCTACTTTGCCTTGACTCTGCATAGAGATCCCCTCTGCCTTTAATCTTTGAGATTGGCGAAAGGTCTGTGTCCCCTGTGCTGTTCTTTGAATCGGGCGATGAGTGCGGTTTCGATCGCTTCGGGATCTTCATCGGGAGTAGGTTTCCAGCACAACAGCAAATTGCCGGAATTTTTTATTTGCCAAATGTATCGGCCGCCCCAGTGCCCTATATTTTGTCCATTCCCGAATTTCAGATATTGATTTAGTCGTTTTCGGAGGGTTGTTCCGGCTTTTCCGATGTAGACCACACAAGTATTTTTTACCCAGTTGGTTCCCAATTCGGTTATCGACACATTGGGGTCTTTCCCTTTAAAGAATCCTCCTGTACCGCAGGGGAGAAACTCAGGTATATTTTCCCCCGTATAGACGACCATATACACTCCGGCTGTTCGGGGTATTGCCGTACTGTCGGTTTGCAGTTGAGCTACCGGAATGAATCCCTCGAAACCGGCGGCTTTCAAATCATCGATAGTGTTGAATTTCATAGATGTATCATTTAATTTGCACTTTGCTCCTTTTTCATTTTTGTCGATATGGCTATTTTTTCACCATTGAAATAAGACGTTTAATGAATGACGAACGATTAGATTCGTCTGTACAGGCATCTTTTACGGTTATTTTACCATTGCTTATCAACTGTATTAAATCTGTTTCGGTACAGTCTATTATACCCCAGTCGTCTCTTCCATAAAACCCCAGTTTACGCATTTTGTTCCGTATCGATTTCTGTTTGTCCGATGGAGCTTGCCTTCTCTCTTTGATGAGTTGCAACAATTGTTCGATTTCAGCTTTTGTAAATACTTTTTTTCCCTTCATGACTGTATAAATTTATATAAAACTTATAATTATAAATTTTGAATATTATATTCTATAATACTAATCCGTCTTACCCCAAGAAGTCATAACAAAGTCTCCTTTCTGCACAATAACAGCAGATGTATTATTGAGTTTTAGTCTAATAAAATATTCATATTCTTCGATTACTGTACCAAATGTCTTGAATTTATCGGATAGTCTTGAGAATAGTGCATTTAACTTGCCGTGCATTACCCCGGTATTATTTATGTATAAGGTAAAGCTGGTGAGAGAAACATCGCACCATGTGTAGCCGGCAGGAATCTTGTTGTCGCTATAATAGTAATATCCACCCCAGTAATCATAATTGAGTTCTCTTTTTGTACGGTATATTTTTTTGCTTAGATTACCTGTAAAATTTATATGAGTCGATATTCCGATATTACCTATAACTTTTCTTCTAAATTCAATATAATCTTGGTTAATATACCACTCAGGATTATCAAGAGGACCGTCCATAGGTTTATCATTAATATATGCTCTAAAGTCCCTTTCAACAAGCAAATTGAAAACATCTTGCAGTGTCGATTTAAAAGTTAGTCCCATGAGTCCATCGGGAGATATGTCTAATTCGGAAATAAAATTGTCCAAATCAAGGAAATCACTTTCTATAAGATCCTCTTCTCCCTCAGAAATTTCTATATTTACAATATTAGGAAGACCTTCTATCTCTTCTCCGTTTTTGTTTATAATCGAAAAATAATCATCAATATTTACGATTGAATGAATGCCATCTAATCGTGAGAAGCGGGAAGCCCATTTGTATTTCTTTTTTTCGATAGGATTATCTTTGTTATCTATGTATGTGAATTCATATTCATATGTGCTATCTGTTTCTATAGCAGCTAATAGTAGATTGTCTTGGTCGTGGATAAGACCTTTATATTTAGGTCTAATCATAGTTTTACCATCTAATCCCATCAATCCCCATCTTGTACCGTTACTATAAGTAAATGATTTTTCAGAAATGGTTCCAATTTCCTTGAATCTTGAATCCGGTTCAACTACATATTCACCCATATCGTTTATGATACCCCACATTTCCTGATCGTCTTTTTTTACACAGACAGCTAACATCCCATGGGAAAAATGGTTAATCCCTGTATGTTTGTATTTATCTCTTGAAAGTTCAAGTATCGTTTCTTCGGTTGTGTTGACAACTGAAAATATAAATTCATTTTCATTTTTATTCTTATATTTTGAGTGGATGCCTATGAATTTACCGTCGCTGCAATCGCATAATAAAATATATTCTGGTTTTATAATGCAATTCCCATTTCTATTGACTGCACCCATAAGGGAGTCGGTTGTCAAAAATACAGCATAGTTATTTTTGAAAGGTCTTACACCATAAACTTTTTTCCCTGCAATTGAGTCGAGTACTTTTATAGTATTTCCTTCGGTGTCTATGATAGAAACCGGTTTACCTTTCTCGGCGACAATGGCAACGCCGTTGTGAAAGCCGGAAATGTGAGCATATTCTTTGCCTATAGGTTGGGGCTTTTTTTCGGCCGTGTACATTTCCCATGTTCCATTGTTTGTTTGAATGAAGAATCTTCCGTTGTGCGCTACTGTCGGCTTTTCCTCGAATTCTTCGGAAAATAGGACTTCTCCATTGGGTGCGATCATACCCCATAATCCATTCTCGGATTCTTGAAAAGGTATGTATTCAACGCATTCATCGCTTGTTTTTGAACATGCGGTAAAGATTAAACTTGCCAAAATTACATACGCCAATTTAATTTGTTTCATAATATTTGTAGTTAATTTTGTTTTAATAAATTAGATTCCCGTTTTCATCGAGATAAAATATTTGATTTTCGTAGTTCATTCCTTCACATCCATTTTTTGCTTGGTATTTTGGACATATTAAGCATGGCTCCGAACGAAACTGTTCCGGAATTATACCGGTATATTCACGAAGCGGACAACAAAGATCTGGTTGGTTTAATATTTGTGTTTGGATTGTATATTGGTTTTCCTTAGCTTGTTGTTTATTCTGTTTATCCAATTTTTCTTTTTCCGCCTTTCCTTTTTCTGATAAAGGGATTCTCCATTGTTTTGGAGATTTTAGCGTTTGATAGGCGTGAGGAATCAGTCCTGATTCTACTATTTTTTTCAAGGCTTTGTTATCAGCGATTAAGCGGGTAGAGGTAAGTAGACGATTAGCTTCTGCTAAAAGCATATAAGGCTTGTTTTTTTGTATAAGCTGAGTATCTATTGCCTGTATGATTTTTTCGATATTTTCCGTAACCATAATCTTAGTGTTGAATTTCATAGATGTATAATTCTTCTTTATATCGGCTCTAAGTCTTCCTTAGACTTATTTAATTTTGATTCTAATATAAGTTCCTATAAAGCCGAAATTATCGAATACCGAAAGATCCCCATTTTTTTCGACAATATAATATTCTTCAGTATGGTTCTTATCGAAAAACACTCTGAACCCGTTCAGATATTGTTCTCTTAGAGATGTATAATCCACCCATTTACCCGGCTCGTCCGCATGGCTCAGTTCCATTATGTAACCCTTATTTTTGTCTTTTCGAATGCGGTGTAATATTTTAGTGTCATAATCGTCTCGCCATATGCCTATAACATTTCCCTTTGAAGAAGATGATGATTGTGCAACAAGAATCTTATTATTCGTTTTTGTACTAATTGTTGTAGCCGATAAGTTAAAGGAGAAAAAGGCACAACTAAAAAATCCTACGAATAGAAGTGATAGTATAAAATAACTTTTCATAATTATTGATGTTAAAAAATAGTATTCGATAATATTCCTCTCAGAAAGCTATTATTAATATAGCTATTCTGCCATAAAGAGCCATGTCGGAGCGAGCCTCTTTGGGCTGAATATCGTTTTCAATAATCGGTATATCCTGTTACATTACCGTCTTTGTCGAGATAAAATATTTTATTTTCTATGTTCATTCCTCCAAATCCATTTCTTGCCCGGTATTTATGCCGGACGTAGTACCCGTTTTTTGTTGGTTGTACGGCGGACCACTCTATGGGGTCATAGCTGTCGGGATCATTTAAATTATCATCTAGGAATTGTTCTACTTGATATACCGAGGCATCCAGTCCGCTATTTGTCACAGGATTTTCGTCAAAACTTGATGAGCCGTCGTCGAAAACGACATAAATGACACTGATGACGATCACTAAAATGAAACTAATTTTTTTTATTTTTTTATTGATTGCTCTATCGCGCTCAATCCATAAAGGATTGTCTAATCTCGAATGGCAACATGGGCATATTAAGTATTGCTCCGAACGAAACTGTTCCGGAATTATACCGGTATATCCACAAAACGGGCAACAAAGAGTTGGTTGGTCTGAGATTTGAGATTGGTTTTGCTCTTGAACTACCTTTTTTGTTTTCGTCGTTTTTGGGGCGTTCTTGGACTTCTTCTTTTTTAGTGTAGCTTTTCTGCTTCTCCCCTCCTCAGAAAGAGGGAGCAGCCATTGTCTCGGAGAAGTATTTGTTTTGTAGGCATGGGGTATCTCCCCTCGTTCGAGTATTTGTTTCAGTTCTTTGGTACTTTCTATAATTCCCAACGATAACAGGAGTTTGCTCGCTTGCTGTAATATAAGATGTTCCTTACCTGTTTCAAGCAGTTTGTTATCAATCGCTTTTACGATGTCATCGATTTTTGCCATAACAATTCCCTTTCTACTACCCCGACCCCCGATGATAGCGGTTTAAAAAAGAAAGTGTGGAGTCGTTAGTTTATTGAATGGAGGCTCTGGCAAGCCTTGTACCGATAAACAATACCCCACACCGTTATAGCAATTTTGATAATACTATATACGGTGATGAATGTTATTGCTTATTCTCGGTACGATTGAAATTTACCAGATTTATATAGTATAGATTGGAATAGAAAATAAAAGCCAATTAAATAAAAATAAATATACTG
>ERZ826016.1254-NODE-1254-length-24908-cov-3.225526_pt1 | contig 24908 bp, 32 predicted proteins | sample MGYA00519872_ERZ826016 | MGnify/ENA primary metagenome ERZ826016 (study PRJEB31778, sample SAMEA3449218) | human gut metagenome | biome: human gut; feature: human-associated habitat; material: faeces | place: United Kingdom | collected 2010/2012 ... | reverse complement strand
TATAATCAAGAAATAAAGATAATAAGATCAAGTGTAAGACACAGACACGATGGAAGATACATAAGCAATTATGAAGCATTAGCTTATGTTGAAAGAGTAATATATAAATATTTGAAAGAGAGGTAAAAATATATGAAATCTGAAAAAGGTATAATAGAAATATTTGTAATTGGAATTGTTGTAATTTTATTCATAATACTATGTAGTGTAATTTGGGTTACAATAAAAGAAGAAAAAGATTATGGAATAAAAGAAGGACAAGTTATTGATAAAAAATATCATTCAGCATACACAACAATGATGAGTTGTGGAAAATCACTAATACCACAATATCATCCAGAAAGTTATAGAATACAGATTCAAAAAGAAATCGACGGAAAAATAAAGTCAATATGGGTAACCGTTGACAGAGATACATATCATAAAATAAATTTAGGAGATTATTATAACGGAATGGAGTGATACAAATGACAATAAATCATATATACAACATAGTAATAGACACAATGAAAGAATTAGAGAATATAAACTTATTAGACATAACAAAAAGAAAACAAAATCAAGCACAATTAAATAGAGCATATAAGATTTTAGATGACTTAAAAGATGAATTAATAAGAGAAAATATAAAAAGGAGGCACACTAATGAATAAAAAACTAAGCAAAGAAGAATATAATTATGCAAAAGGTTGTTTAAAAAGATATAATTATAATTGTATCAATATAATGAATATAAGAGCAGACATATTAAGTATAGGCAGTCAAAATTTAGATGGAATGCCAAAAGCACCATATAATATAAGCGACAATGTTTTGAATAGTGTAATAAAGTTACAAGAAGATGAACAATTACAGAAATCAATAAAAGAATATAAAGCAGTAGTACAAGCATTAGAATTGATAAATAAAGACTGCAAAATAATATTTAACAAATATTACATATTAAGTAAAACAAAATGGGAAGTAATTGAATCAGGAATGTCTGAAAGAACATTTGAGAGAAGAAATCAAGAGTTAATATATGCAGTACATAGCGAATTAAAAAAAGTTGGCGGAAAATTGGCGGAATTTTAATAAAATATGTGATAAAATTAGTACAAGTTAAAAAGTCGCAGATAGAAATATCAAACCCAGTGCGACAACCTATTTGTTGATTTAAGAGTAGATGTTTTAAATGTCTATTCTTTTTTGTTATGTTATTACCAGTATGCTAGGTAACTGATAATATAAATTAGCTGTTTGCACTTTGTTTATAATAAACCCCTTAAAATTATTATTACAGAACTTTCCTAGCGAGTTCTAATTAATATTTATAAAATAGTATGTAGAGATATATAAAAATGGTTAAACTCCTGAAACTTTTTATTTGTTCGGTAACAAATATACTCTTTACTGGTAAAAGAGGGCGAAGGGAAAATCGCAATGTATGTTGGTTCGAGTCAAACTTTATATCGTTACATAGTGTTTTATAAATAAAAGAAAAGAGGAAAAGATATGGATAAAACAATAAAAGTAATAAGTGGAAATGAAAGAATGGGACAATGTGAAATACTTAATAAGTTAAAAGCAGAGCAAAGAATATTAGAATTATTTGAAACAGAAGAAATAGAAAAAATAGATATTACATATAAAACAAGAGAGCCAGCTTGTACAGCCGACTCGGTAGATTAAGAATTTAGCCAGGCCCAAATGTCTTTTGGCATCCAACCTTGTTTATCAGAAGGGTCTACTTTTATAACAAATAAATGGTCATCGTTATCGATATAAGGTTTCAAGTGGTTGTAAATATCCTGTGCTGTATTATTAGACTTTACAAACCATGTAGAGTATAGAGCTTTTATGTAGTTATAATCCTTAATTGCAGATATTAGACCATCATAATCTTTATGATTTTCATTTAAATCATAAGAAATGCAATATTTAGACATAATATTCACCTCACTTTCATAATTTGATTTTTTATCTTATGTATGAGGAGATTATAACATACAAAAATGACAAAAGTTGTCATAAAATGTCGAAATATAAAATAAAATGGAGGAAAAGATATGTCAAAAGAAGAAATAGAAGAATTTAAAGAAGAACATAACTGCAGCACTTGTACAAAAAACATAGACTGTAAAATAGTAAGAAGAATAGACGGAAAGTTAACGTGTACAGAAGAGGAATAGAGTATGAAAGATATTAACTATGCAAATTGTATGAAAAGAAAATGTGAACAATGTAAGTATTATGATTATTGTTTTAGATATAGACCAAAACACAAAAAGATTTCAAGAGGTAAATATGAACATAAATAAAAACATAAAGAAGGTGATTAAATGGCAAATGAGCAAAACTTAAAACCTATACGAACCAAGAAGGAAGCAAGAGAAAAAGGAAAAAAAGGTGGAATAAAATCAGGAGAAGTAAGAGCACAAAGAAAAACGTTAAGAGAGGAACTATTAGCATTATTGGAAACTAAGGTAGAAGATAAGACGATACAAGAAAAGATAAGCTTTTCACTTATTCAAGAAGCCTTGAGTGGAAATGTAAAGGCATTTGAAACTATTAGAGATACTATTGGAGAGAAACCACAAGACAAGTTAAACATATCTGGAGAAGTTAATAATCCATTTTCAGGAATGACAACAGAAGAATTGAGAAAGATATTAAATGAATAATAATATCAAAGAAGAATTAAAAAAACAAGCACGTTTGGAATTAGCCAGACGTGATTTTTTTGAATATTGTAAATTAACTGCACCAGATTTTTATAAAGAAGATAGACAATTCTTAAAAGATATGTGTCATGAATTACAAGATTTCTACGAAAGTGATGATAGAATTTGTGTAATAAACATGCCACCTAGACATGGAAAATCAAGAACAGCAGGAAAATTGGTTGAATGGGTATTTGGAAATAACAATAAAGAAAAAGTAATGACTGGTTCATATAATGAAATACTATCAACAACATTTGCAAAATCAGTAAGAGATACAATAGCATCAGAAAAAACAGAAGGAATAATAGTATACAATGACATATTTCCTAATACAAAAATTAAATTTGGTGAATCTAGTGCAAATAAATGGGCATTAGAAGGAAGTGGACAAGCAAATTATTTAGCAACATCACCAAAGGGAACTGCGACTGGTTTTGGTTGTACTTTAATGATAATAGATGACTTAATAAAGAATGTCGAAGAAGCATATAATGAAAATGTTTTGCAAAAGCAAATAGACTGGTTTAATAATACAATGCTATCAAGAACAGAAACAGGGTTTAAACTAATAATTATTATGACTAGATGGGCTAGTAATGATTTAGCGGGGTATATACTAGAAAATTTTGATAATGTAAGGCATATAAATTATAAAGCAGTTCAAAAAGATGGCTCAATGCTATGTGAAGCAATATTAAATAAAGAAGATTATAAATTAAAAACTAAAAATATGAACAAAGATATTGTATATGCTAACTATCAGCAAGAGCCAATAGATGTAAAAAATAGATTATATACAGCATTTAAAATATATGAGAAATTACCACCAGCACATTATATTATGAACTATACAGATACTGCTGATGAAGGCAATGATTATCTATGTTCAATAGATTATCAGATGTATAATGAAGAATATTACATATTAAATGTTATTTATACACAAGAGCCGATGGAGATAACAGAACCAGCAGTAGCAGAAATGTTAACAAAAGATAATGTAGGAAATGCAAATATAGAAAGTAATAATGGTGGTAGAGGATTCGCAAGAAATGTAATAACAAATTTAAGAAATTTAGGCAATAGACATACAAATGTTAGATGGTTTCATCAAGGAGAAAATAAAGTTGCAAGGATACTAAGTAATTCGACGGGAGTAATGAATAATATATATTTTCCTATAAATTGGGAAGATAGATGGCCTGAATTTTCCAAACACTTAAAACATTATGTAAGAACTGGAAAGAATGAACATGATGATGCTGAGGACTGTTTAACAGGAGTATATGAAAATCCAAAACCTAAAAATACAAATATGACAATGACTAATAAGTCTTTTATAAATATGTAACATCTACTAAAAAGTAGGTGTTTTTTTGATTGGAGGAAACAATGTTAAGATATAGTAAAGAAAGATTAACAGAAGAAAGAAGTATAACAGATATATATTTTAAAGCACAAGAAGAATTAAATGTTAGAAAAGAATTATACGAAAAGTTCAGAAGAAAATTAACAGATGAAGAACTTGCAAGTTTAGATGATGAAGATATAAAAGTACCACTAGAAAGATATATATCAGTTATGTCAGCCGGCTATTTTGGAGGAAAAGCACCAACATATAAAGTAAAAGCATTTAATGAAGATAAAGATAAAATAATCAAAGAACTATTTAATCACGAAACTAATGATGAACAAGAAATAAAAGAAATAGAATTGCTTATAAAGCACATAACAGATTATAACAAGGATGGTTCACATTTCTTACATATGGTATTAGACTATTTAATAAAAAGGGCATGTTATGAAATATATTATAAGGATGAAACAACAGGAGAAATAACAATAGCAAGAAGTGATGCATTAGAAACGGTTGCTATATGGGATTATTCATTGCCTAAAAATTTAATAGGCTTATACAGAATAATTCGTACATATATGGCAAATGGTGAATATCAACAAATGGTAGAATTAACAGCAGCAGACGGAAAAAGATATTATTACGATACACCTGAAAAAAGAAAGTTGTTTGGCACACCAGCTTATGAACAAGAGTTCAAAGACGAGCCATTATTTAAAGAAAATGAAGAAGAAAAACAACCTAAAAAATGGGATGATGATATACCAGCGACAGCAATAGAAAATTGTGATGGAATGGCAATATTTGAACCTGTAATAAGTTTAATAAAAGCATATGAAAGATGCATTCAAAATTCAAGAAATGTATTTAAGTATAATGATGAAGCAATATTGAAAGTTATAGGATATCAACCAGAAAATCCAATGATTATCCAAAATGAAAAAGGGGAAGATATCATAAATCCAGCAAGGCAAAAAGAAGATGAATATGTATTAACAAGTAGAGTAAGATATTTAGACGGAAGCAAAGATGTAAACAGTGATATAGCTTGGGTTGAAAAGAATGTAAATGATACAGCCTTGCAAAACCATAAAAAGACATTAATGGATATTATATGTTTATGCTCATTCTGTCCTAATATGACAGACCTTGGATTTACATCAGCTGATAATAATTCAGCACTTGAAAAGAAATTCTTTAGTTTACAACAATATATAGCAACATTTGAAGGAGATTTCCTTGAAGGATTAACAAGAAGGTGGAAAATAATATTAGAGAAATTCAATAAAGAAAAGGGCAAAACTTATGACTTTAGAGATATAGAAATAAAACTAAATAGAAATTTACCTTCTGATAAAGCAACAGACATAACAAATGCATTGAAGGTAAGAGGCTTATTACCAGACGAAACAGTTATTAATTTATTAAATCTTGATTTAGATGCAACAAGTGAATTGGCAAAAATGGATTTACAAAATGAAGAGAACATTCAGAAAAATCTAGAGCAAATGCAAATGATGGGACAAACAGAGGTAGAACAAAACGATAAAGAAGATAAACAAAACAATAAAGTGACAGACTTAACAGATGAACAAAAAGCACAGAAATTAACAGCGGACAACAAGAAAGAACAAGAAAAAGCAGTTAATAAACAAATAAAAGAATAGAGGTGCTGTAAATGGAAGCTTGGCAACACCATGACAAAAAAATGCAAGAACTAAAGCAACTATACAATAAAACATCAAAACAAACACAAAACAGACTACAAGAACTCCTTGATACATTTAACTTTACATCAAAAAATATATATAATATAGCAGATAATAAAACTAAAAAAAGAATAAATAATTACATAGAGCAATGGAAAGAACAAAAATTATTAACAGGTTATTTTGGAGTATTAGCAAATAACATTTATAGAAGAACACGAGTAAAGAATAGTGAAATACTAGAATTGCTTATTTATAGTGCATATATGGAAGAACAAAGCAAATTAGAAGAACAAGAAAAACAAATAATGTATGAAGATACAAACTACTACTATGAAGAAGGACAAAAAGAAGTAAATAAAAAGAAAAAGCCATCAATAATTCCGATGGCTTTATTTCTTGCATTATTAGACCAACCTAATTATAGTCGGACTAACTTGGAAACAATATATTGAAGCAACAATACAATATAATGCACAGCAAATATATAAACAAGTAATTTTAAGTATGCAACAACAAAAAGACCTAGAAATCGATTCTAGTGAGTTTCAAACTATAATAAATAGACAAAATAATCAAAAGCTTAATATAAATAATAAAATATCAGGTGCAATGGACTTACAAATGATAGGATTAAATAATCTGGCAAAAGTAGAAGGTATAAAGTCAACAACAGAAGATAATTTAAAAGTTAGATTTATAGCAGTAGAAGATGAAAAAACAACATTGATGTGCGATAGCTTGAATAACCAAGAATTTTATATTAACAAAGAAAATGTATTTGATAGATATTATGGAGAAAATCAAAAAGAATTAAGATTACAAAGAATTAGATGTAATGGATTAGTTTTAGGTTTAAATCTTCCACCTATACAGCATCATTTTCATTACTGCCGTTCAACTATTATATACAATAGTAATTATACAAGTGAAGATTTTAGAAATGGAAATGTTTTAGGAGAAGAACAATATAAATCATTAGAACAATATCTAAAAAGTATGTCTTATAAAATTAACTCGAAATTATACAATAATGAAACATTATCAGAAGAAGATAAGGAATATATACAGAATTTAGATAATGCATTAAAAGGAATGCCAATATATAAAGGCTGGGTTAAAAGATGTATCTATGTAAGAGATAGTGAAGATGTATCAAAAGTATTATCAATATTTGATAATGAACAAAGAATAGGACATTGGAATAGTTATATATCTTCATCATTAGGTGTATATGATACAAGCTTCAAAATGATAATGAAAATAAAATCTAAACAGGAAGAAATTTATCTACTTTAAATGATGAAGGTGGAGGAGAAATATTGTTTATGAGAAATACAGACTTTCAACTAATTGACATAAAAAATAAAAATGGTATAATATATGTTAAATTGGAGGAAGTATAGTATGGAAAATCCAGATAGAAAAATAAAATTAACTAAACAAGAAAAAAGAAGTAGTTTAAAGGCACAATTTTGGAATGATAAACAAGAAATAGATAAAAATACACCACTTATGAGAAAAATAGAAAAAATATGTAAAAATATAGATTTTAAAAATTAAAAATAGCACTTACTTAAAATAGTAGGTGCTTTTATTGTGGAAAGAAGGTGTTTATATGTCATCAGGAGTAATGATAACAGGAATAATCTGTTTGACAATTATAGCTTTAGCATTAATAGGAAGTAATGACAAAGACAATGAACAAAACAATAAATAAGTTATCAACATTTTATAATTATAAATCCAGAACCAAGTCGACGAGTTCTTTTTTGTTGTCCTAGATAAGACATTAAACTGTCTATTTTTGTTTGGTTAGACTTCCGTAAAAAGTCAAAAATAGTTTGGTTATAACACCGTAAAAGTTAAGGAGGAAAGAGTTATGGAAAATAACGAAGAAACAAAAAAAGATTTGGAAACTACTGCCGAGAGTGTAGAAAAAGTTGAAACATCAAAAGTAGAAGAAAATAAAGAAAAAACTTTTACAAGAGATGAAGTAAACAAAATGATTAATGCTGAAAAGCAAAAAGAAAGACAAGCAATTTTAGAAGAAATGGAAGCAAAAAAAGCAGAAGCAGACAAACTTGCAAAAATGGACGAAGACCAAAAAAAGTCTTATGAATTAGAACAAGAAAGAGCTAGAGCTAATAAAGCTGAAAATGAACTAAATGCTTATAGACTAAAAGACGAAACAATTCGTCAAGCAAGTCAAAGAGGTATCTCATTAGGATATATAGAAACTATTGATTTTTCAAGAGAAACTGCTGAAAGTATAAATTCAAAATTAGACATATTTGAAAAAGTATCAAAAGCAGACAGAGAAAAAGCAATAAGCGAGTATTCTAAAGAACCAGCTCCAAAGACAGGAGATTCAATTGAAGGTTCTAAACCAGAAAGTCAAATGACTTATGAAGAACTTTGCAAATTATCAAAATATAAAAATTAAAGAAAGAAGGTATAAAAATGGCAGATTACACAAGTACAGGAACATTTAACAAAAAATATTTTAATGAAAGAGCATTTGGTGCTTATTATGACACAATTCCACAAGAAAGATTAAATTTATTAATAAAATCAGGAGTATTACAAGGGAATAGTAGAATAAGAGAAATGTTTGCATCACAAACTGGTGCTGAATATGGAATAATTCCAATGATAGGAAGATTAAAAGGAAAACCAGTAAATTATGATGGAAAAACAAAATATGATGAAGGAAAAACATTGCCAACATACAAACAAGGTGTAGTTGTAATTGGCAGAAAAGATAAATTCTATGAGGATGATTTTACATATGATGTAACATCTAAAAAGGATTTTATGAGTCAAGTAGCAGACCAATTAGGAGATTACTGGGATAGTGCATGGGAAGATATATTATTAATTATAACTAAAGCATTATTCTCAATGAAATCAGATGCAGGAAAAGTTTTTGCTTCAAAACACACATATGATATATCAGGAGAAAAAGAGTCATCAGTAGCTGAAACAACATTAAATACAGCATTACAAAAAGCATGCGGAGATAGAAGAAGAAACTTTAAATTAGCAGTAGCAAATTCTGTAATAGTAACAAATCTAGAAGGCAAAAAGTTAGTAACAAACTTAAGATATAACGATCCAAACGGAATTGAAAGAGAATTAAATGTTTATACATGGAATGGAAAATTATTAATAGAATATGACGAAATAACAGAAGAAGAGGGAGACCCAATATATGCAAAAACTTCTGATACATCTTTGACAGAAGGAAAAACATATTATACAAAATCTGGAACAACTTATACAGCAGTTGAAAGTCCTGCTGTTGGAAGTATTTCAAACTATTATGAGGTTACAGGATATGGAGATTCTAAATATGTTACATATGTTTTCGGAAAAGGAGCATTTGACTATGAAGATTTAGGAGCAAAAGTACCTCATGAAATGGATAGAGATGCTGACAACGATAGAGATTACTTATATGAAAGACAAAGAAAAGTAATGGCTCCTCATGGTGTTAGTTACTTAATGAAAAATCAAGCAACAGATTCTCCAACTGATGAAGAATTAGCAGATGGAGCAAATTGGGATTTAGTAGTAGGTTCTGATGGAAATACATATAACCATAAAGAAATTGCTATAGCAAGAATAATCTCAAAGGGATAGAAAGGAAGGCAATAGATGTTTGAAAAGATAAAACAAAGATTAGGGGCAAATTATATTGAAGGTACAGAAAGCATAATAAGAGACATCATAGACGATATGACTTCTATTGCCTGTGATGCTTCTAATCGAAAAGAAGATGATGAAAAGTTATTTCCATACATAAAAAAGTCTGTTATAGCTGAATATAATGCAAGAGGTTCAGAAGGGTTATTAAGCCGCAATGAAGGATCTATTTCAAGTTCATTTAATGATATAGAAAAGAAATTGAGAATTGATGTTGCTTCAATAAGGATATTCAAGTAATGTTATTGCGAGATTTAACAAAAGTATATATATCAGAATATGAAGAAATAGAAGACCACGGCGAAGTTTCAAAAGTATGGAAATATAAAGGCATAGCTTGGCTAAATATGCAACAAGATGTAAATGAATTAGATAGAAAGTCTACTGGTGAAGTTGATTATAGTACATATAAAGGTCGTACGACAAGAGATTATGATATACAAAAAGGCAATGGAATATCATTTGAAGATGTCTCAAAATCAGAGGAGTTTAAACCTCAATATAAAGTAACTGATAAAAATAAAATTGGAAGTACTTATGTATATATATGTGAGAAGGTGCAAGAATGATAAGTTTTAATTGTAATTTTAAAGTGAAACATAATTTCAAGAATATAAATGCTCTAATTCAAAAATTACCACAAACTGCAAGAGTAATTTCAAAAGATATATTAGAAAATATTAGAGGTTATGCTATAAGATTGGAAAAAGGTCACAACGAAAATGGAATATTAGTAGAGATGATTGATATGTCTACAAAAGAAGTAAAAGGAAGGGTCTATGCTGACCCTTCTAAATTTATGACTGAAAATGGACAATCATATTTATGGTTTGAATATTTTGGAACAGGGCAATATGCGGAACAAGAGCACATAGGAAAAACAAAACATTTTATTGAGTCAGGATATACAGAATGGTATATCCCTGTAAATAAAGTGGGGAGGTCGTTGAGCTATCCAATAGTAACTATTAATAAACAACAATTTTATGTAGCAGTAGGTTCAAAAGCTAATCATTTTATAGGGGATGCAGAGTTTGAAAGCAGAAATGAAAATACAGAAATAGCAAAGAAAAGATTAGATGAAATGTTAAAGGAGGTATGTAAATGAAAGATTTAAGTGAATTAGAGTTTAGTGATTTAGTATATGAAAAATTGGAATCATTAAAATATAAACAAATATTAACAAATCCAACGACAACAAGTAAATTTCCTTGTTTGGAATTACATACACCTTTAAAGTCAGTAAATAAAACTGAAAATGCATTTCCAATATTCTCTACATTTCAAATATCAATAACTTGTTGGAACGAAAAACAACGCCAAGCAATGAAAATGGCAGATGAAGTTGATAAAAAACTTCAAGAATTTAATTTTATAAGGACAAATACCAGTCCAGCAATATATGATTCTATATTGCAAAAATACGGTATAACAATAACATTTGAGGTTCGTTATAATTCTATAACAACCTCTTTTAATTTTATAAAATAGGAGGAATTTAAAATGGATCCAAAAACAAGTACAATGACAAAACTATTTCATGCTGATACATTAGAAGATTTAAAATCAGCAGGAAAAAGAAAACAAATAGCTTTTGTACAAAACATACCAGAATTTTTAAAAGCACCAGAAGGAGTGACTTATAGTGCTTTAGATATTCCTGATGAAAGAATGGCAGAAGGAAGACAAAAAGCAGAAAACCTAGAAATAGAAATATTATTTAAAGAAGACCAATATGATGAGTTAAAAGCTGTACAAACAGCAAAAACAAATGGTTATTGGGCAGTTCAATTACCAGAAAGTACATCAGAAGCTGGTAAGCCATTAACATGGTACTTTACAGGCACATGTCATATAGGAATGAGCGAAATAGCTATAGATGATATGCTAAAATCAAAATTAACAATTTATAGAAGCTCAGAAATAATGGAAAACAAAGGATTTCCCACAGAATAGTTCTACATTAAGTGCTAGGAGTAGAACAAAGAAAGTTACTAGCACAATAGAAGAAAATAAAGAAAATACTGAGGAGGCTTAGGCCTTCTCTCTTTTGCAAAGGAGAGAATTAAAGATGATTATAGAAACAAAAAATAAAACAATAAATTTAGTACTAAAAACAAGAAAAATAGTAGACATAGCTAATCTACTAAAAAATAAAAACTTTGAAGAAGCATTTACAAAAGCATATGCAATATGTGATAGAGAAGCTTTATCAAAAATAATATTTAAATTAGCAGAAAATGAAGATGGTAAAAGTATATTTGCATCATCAGATGAAGTATATGACTTTATGGATGATTGTAGAGTAGAAGGAATAACAGCAAATGATTTATACGGAAAGATTGCAGAGGCATTGAATGAAGAGGGTTTTTTCAAAAAGAAAATGAACAAGAAAGAATTAAAAGAAATAATATCAAATCCTTTATCAACAATGAATATGAACGATTTAGTTCAAAAATCAGCAGAAAGTGCAATGAGCAAAATAGCAGAGAAACAATTTCAAGAACAGGGATTTCAAGGCTACGAGGCTTAAATGATATAGTAGAAAAAATAAAAGAGGCTCATAATTTAGTTGAATTAATATATTCAATAGAGTCTCTAGCTTACTATTTTGATATGAAACCATATGAGTTTTGGAATAGTAGATATTCAGAAATAAATGCATATTGCCAAACACATCTTGTAAAAATAATTGATGATTTAAAACGTGAAATTAATTTACAAGAAGCGGTAACCAATAAACTTATAAGAGCAGATAGTATGAGTAGAAATCCTAAAATAATACCAATTAGAGACAATTACAAAGAATTATTCAAGGAAGAAGAACAACAAATGCAATCTCCTGAAGAAATTATAAGAAGAATGAGGGGTATAATGAAAGTAAAAAAAAATTAAAAAATTATACTTTTCGACAAAATTTGACAAAAAAATATAATTGAAAGTGGTATAATTTTTATATAATAAATAAAAGGAGATTAATTATGAGTATAGAAGAATATGTAAAAAATAATAAAACATATAGTATTCTTAGCAAAGTAGCAATACAAAAAGCTCAAAAACTAATTGAAAATAATGAAGATGTATTGTATGCCGTTGTAACAAATATTTCAATTATTGAAAATGATAGTACAAGTTTTAAAAATCAAGATAAAATATTTGGTGGAGCTATGCAATTTAAAAATATCTTAAATGGTGTAATTGTTATAACTGACAATAGAATTATTTTTTGTAATTCAACATTAGGAACAACAAATGAAAAACAAATAGTAATAAAAGATATACAATCAATTAATGAACATATAAGTGGGCTAACTAAAACAGGAGAATTAAGAATAGTTGGAATAACAGAAACATTTATAATAAAGATATTGAGAAAAGGATTAAATGAAGAAATAAAAAAAGCAATAAATAAAGCAAGAAAAGTTGAAAATAATAGCAACAATACTAATAATGCATTATCAAATGCAGATGAGATAAGAAAATACAAACAATTATATGATGATGGAATAATAACTCAGGAAGAATTTGAAAGAAAAAAACAAGAATTATTGCAGTAGAAAGGGTAATTGAAAATGTTTCAATTGATATGGCTATTATTATGTTTTCCGTTTTACATGTTAAGTATAGCAATAGGAATAATTATTTATATAGTTTATTTTTGCATAAAAATAATAAGCGTTGTAATTGGTTGTTTCCTAAAAAATGGACAAGGTGCAAAAAAATATAAAAAAGTAATTAGAAAGCCAAAACAATTAAATACTTTAAAAAATAATAACAATGAATATAACGATAATATAGAAAATTATTATGAAAAGTTACATTATTATGATGAAAAAGAAAAGAAAAATATAGTATCATATGGAAAAGAATATGCACTATCACAAGTAACAGATTTAGAACTTAAAATTACAATTGAAAAAATACAAGAGTTGTATAATGAATTAGGTCTCAAAGTTAAAGTTATAGATATTACAAAGAAAAAATATATAACCGAATATGAAATAATATTTTCAAGAGATATTACTCAAGCCGATATTTTATTAGTATCAGATAAAATTATTGAAGAATTTCAGATTGATGGTGTAAAAATTGTTGGAAATCCTAAAAAAGGAAATAGAATATATATACAAATACCATTAAGATATGAAGAAACACTTACTTAGGTAGGTGTTTTTTTATTGTGTGAAAAATTTAAGAGAGGAGGAATAAAAATGGTAGCTGAAGAGATAGAAATCATAGTAACTGCAAAGGTAGAAGAAGCATTAAAAGAATTTGAAAAAATGTTACCAGCAATAAAGAATGCAATGAAACAAGCACAAGAGGCTTTTTCAAAAGTAGATACAAAAGCAATGACAAATAAATTACATCAAGCAGTTAATTTTATGAAAAAGAAAATGCAGGACTTAAAAAAGAGTTCTGAAAACAATGAAATAGCAATTAAAGTGAACAATAAAGATGCACAAAAACAAATATCTCAAATACAAAAACAAATAGATAGTCTACAAGAAAAAATAAATGCTCGACAAATAAAATTAAATGTTATAAATCCACAAATTGATAAAATAGTAGATGATACTAGAAAAAGTGTAACTCCAGAAGGAATAAACCCTAATAGCAAGGCAATGGATACAACAGTAGATAATGTATTAAATTCGAACAAGGATTTCACATCATTAAATAGTCAAGCACAAAAATTATATACAGAAATAGAAATGTATAATAAACAACTTGAACAAGCAAAAAGTAAAATGGCACAATTGGAACAAGAAACAAATAAAACAGCAACTACTCAAAACAGATTGAGTAGTTTTTTTAGTGCATTTAAACAAAAAATAGAGCAAGTAAAACCTAGTATATCTAATATAAAAAACAGTTTTAAGGGATTGCCTAAATTAACTCAAAATATTACAAATAATATAAAAGGAATGGGAACAGGAGTAAGAAATGGATTAGGACATGTTTTAAAATATGCAGGAGCTTTAGTTAGTTTAAGAAGTATCTATTCAACATTAAGCAGTTGTGCTCAAAGTTGGCTATCAAGTCAAAATGCTGGGGCAAAACAATTAAGTGCAAATATAGATTATATGAAATATGCAATGGGTTCAGCTTTTGCACCTGTAATACAATATGTGACAGGTTTAATATACCAATTAATGAAAGCTATACAATCTGTTGTTTACGCATTGTTTAGAGTAAATATATTCGCAAAAGCAAGCGCAAGTTCATATGCAAATATGGCTGGAAGTGCAAAAAAGGCTAAAAATGAAACGAAAAGTTTATCTAATATACATAGTGAAATAAATAATGTACAATCTAATGATAACTCAGATAGTGGAAGCGGTGGAAGTTCATCGCCAAGTTTTGATTTATCAGGAATAGATAATCAAATGTCTCCGTTAGCTCAAAAATTATATGATTTCTTTAAGCCACTCGTTGATAGTTGGAATCAATATGGCACACAAGTGATAGAGGCATTTAAAAATGCTGTTGGTGGAATAGGTCAAGCTATAAGTGCTATGTGGAATAGTGTAGAAACATTATTTACAAATGGAACAATATATTCAATAATTGCTAATATTCTAAATTCAATAGGACAAATAGGAGTGGCATGGGCAAATGCTTGGAATAACGATAATAATGGTACAGAGATAGTACAAGGAATTGCTAATATGATTGATGATATTACTAATGCTATTTTAAATTTAGTTTCAAGTACAGGATTTCAATCATTTTTAGATGGTGTTTTAAGTGCTTTTAGTGGTATAGTGCAATTTATAGAACCAATAGTGTCTGGCTTTTCTGAAATGGCAGAAAAAATATTAGAAATAGTTCTTTCAAGTATAGGAGATGTATTGAAAACGGTAGGAGATGCACTACAAACAATAGCACAAAATAAAACGGTTTCCGAAATACTAAAAGCAGTAGGAGGAGCAATTGCTATTGTAGTTGGTGCGATTGTATTATGGAATATTGCACAGGCTATTTTGAATGGACTTATGGGATTATTTGCTATTTTAACAAGCCCTATAACATTAATTATATTAGCTGTTATAGCAGCAATTACAGCTATAATTGTAGTTGTAAAAAATTGGGGAACAATATCTGAATGGTTTCAAAATTTGTGGGTAAAAATAACAGAAAAATTACAAGAAATATGGAATAATATAAAATTGTTTTTCGTTAACTTATGGAATAGTATTATAGATAAAATAAAAACAGTATGGAATGGAATTAAAGATTTCTTAAGTAATCTATGGAATGGAATATTAAATATAGTTAAAACAGTATTTAGTGCTGTGGCAACATTTTTTAGCAATGTATGGAACAATATAAGAGGTACAGCGCTAGCTGTATGGACTGGAATTAAGATTACGATTTCGACTGTTATAACTAATATTAAAGATAAAATATCAACGGTTTTAAATAACATTAAAACAGTATGGAATAATATTTGGACAACTATAGGAAATGTAGTAAAAAACATTTGGAATGGAATTTGGTCAGGCATAAAAGGTATAATAAATTCTATATTAGGTGGCATAGAAGGATTTGTAAATGGAACTATAAAAGGAATTAACAAATTATTATCAGGAATAAGCAGTGTAGCAAATGCAGTAGGTTCTTTAATAGGACTAAATCCAATCTCATTACAAATAAGTACAATTTCATTACCACGATTAGCCAAAGGTGGTGTATTAACAGAAGCAACAACAGTATTAGCAGGAGAATATTCTGGAGCTAGAACAAACCCAGAGATTGTAACACCACAAAACATAATGAGAGATACATTTGAAGATGTATTGTCAGACTTTAATAGTGGCAATGGACAACAAGTACATATAACAATACAGTACTTAGGAAAAGAAATATTTGATGACACAATAGATTATATAAATTCAAAAACCAGAAGAACTGGAAAAAATACAATAGTAACGGTAGGTGATTAATAAATGATATGGAGAGAACATGGAAAAACAGAAAATTTGCCAACACCCTCAACATATAGTGCAGACATAGAAGATACAGATAATGATAGTTATACAAGTAAAAAAACAGGAGCATTAATAGATAATCCTATAGCCATAGGAATGTTAAAACTTTCTATGGCATGGGATTTAAATTCAGAAGAAGAAGCAGAACAACTTATACAAAAAACATATAAAAACCCACTCATACTAGATGTAAAAATACCACTTGTAAAAGGTGGATTTTTAGAAGGAGCAAAGTTTAGAGTTTCAAAAAGAAAAGTAGAAATGATAGATACAGAATTAAATACGAACACTTCCAAAACAAGATGGAAGTGTTCTTTTAATTTAATGCAAAAAGAACTAACAGAAGCTCAAAAACAAGCTTCAAAAAATGCAAATTCATAGGAGGCTATAAATGTATAATACAAGTAAAGGTTATAAAGAAAAAATATTAGAAGATTCAACACAACATGAATTAAATATATACATAGATGGAAATAAAATTGAACCTAATCATATTATAGATTTTAGTTCTAAATCTGAATTATTTAACAATAATGAACTTTGTTTAGGTTGTACTCCTGAAAAAGATATTGAATTTGAAATAGATAAAAGAGATTTACCAGAGAATTACAATGAAGTATATGTCGAAACAGGAATAAAATATCACAATGATATAGTAACAGAAGGAGAAGAAATAACATTAAAAGAAGAAAAAGAAATACCACTTAATTTAGAGATAAGTGGAAATCATAAACAAGAAACTTATAGTGGAAAAAATATTTTGAATTTTGGAGCATCTAAAAGTGGAACAATAAATGGAATAACATATAGTTATGATGAAAATACTCAAATATGGACTGTGAATGGAACAGCTACAGCAAAAACTGATGTGCATTTTGGAAGTATTATAAAATCGAAAGCAAATAAAGTATATCAATTAGAAACATTCCATTTAGGTGGAAGTATTAGTAGTGATAAATGTATGATTTATATGCAAGATGAAAATCAAAATTGGGCTGGGTGGTCTTGTCAATTATTAAATGTAGATGCTAGACAACCAGCAACAAAAGATAAAAATTTGTCAATGGGACTGTTGATTTTTAGAATAGAAAGTGGAATAACATTAAACAATTATAAATTTAAAGCACAATTTGAACAAACAGATAATCCAACAGTTGTAGAATGGGAACCATATGTAGGTGGAATACTTTCACCAAATCCAAACTACCCAAGTGAAATAAAAACAGTTGGAAGTAATATAAATTTATTTAATGCTTATAGTAGTGATTTATCATATTATTTAAGAAACACAGATAAAGAAAAGTATACTATTAATAATAGCAATAGTATTAAAGTTGAAGGAACTGGAGTTTCATGGAATAGAGTTGAAATAACTATTTCAAATTTAAAACCAAATACAAAATATACAATAACTTCGCAAATTACTAATATTACTCAAGGTTGGGCAGGATTATTATGTGATTATGATAATAATAATATATTTAAAGTATCTAATAAGGAACAATCTAATCCACAAATTACAATTATTACGGATGAAAATGGAAAAGTTAAATTACAGTTTTTTACTAATTATACTTCTACAGTACAAAATAGTTCTGCTATATTTGATGATATAAAATTAGTTGAAGGTACAGAAGTAGGAGAATACAGTAAATACGGTCAAAGGTCTGTAAAAGTAACAAAATGTAATAAAAATCTCGTTGGAGATATACAAAAAGGCTATTGGAATAACACAGGAGTATTCGAGTATGATACAAATTTTGTTTCAAGTAAACAAATAAAAGTAGAAAAAGGAAAAACTTATATAGGTGGATTATTTGATAAAAATAAAAATTATGTAGGAAAAGTAGTATATGTACTATTTGATAAAAATAAAAATTTTACAAGATACAGTGGAGAAGAAACAATAACAATTGGGAACAATGAAGAATATGTCTCTATAAGAACATATAGTGCACAAGCGAGTTATATAACAAGTAATAATTATTTATTACAATTAGAAGTAGGAAATAAAATATCTTCACACGAACCTCTTCAAGAACAATCATACATAATACCAACACAACAAGAAATGTTAGAAGGAGATTATTTTGATTGGGACAATGAGGAAGAAGTGCATGTGTGGGAAAAACTAGTTTTTAAAGGAAATGAAAATTGGAGTTTAGATGATATTTATAATGGAATTGCTCAATTTAGTTTATCAGTTAATGCAGTATATATAAATGATTATGATACTGTAATAAGAACAATGTCAAATTATTTTAAAGGAGTTGGTTTTGATTCAAGTTGGTTAATTGATAATTGTGTAACAATAAGGAAAAATAGCAGAGTTAGAATAATGATAAGTAAGTACACAACAGTAGAACAATTTAAAACTTGGCTAAAATCAAAATGTGATGAAGGAACACCAGTAATTGTATATTATAAACTATCAATACCAAAACGTTTACCATTTACAGAAGAACAAAAAGAAATAGCAAAAGAATTAAGTCATGCAACAACGTATGAAGGAACAACACACATATACAGTACAGATAGTATATCTCCTGTATTAAAAACAACATGTGGTAGCGAGATTGTACCAATAGGAAAGTTTACAATTCAGAAACCAATTGAAGATGATGAGTTTAAAGTAAAAATAAAAGCTACAGACTATATGAAAAAATTTGAAGATAACAAATATGATGGTAGCAATTTAACATATCCAAAGACTATGTTAGAAGTTTTAGAAGATATATGCCAAAAAGCAGGAGTAGAACTAGGTTCTACTTCTTTTCTTAATTCAGAAAAACAAATAGCAGTATATGATAATACTGTAACAGCAAGAACATATTTAGGTTATATAGCAGAACAAGCAGGTGGATTTGCTGTAATAGGCAGAGATGGAAAATTATACATAAAAACATTTGGAGAAGATACTATCAATTTCAATGTTGATTTATTTGGTGATTTTACTTGGGGAGATAAGCTAAAAGTAAGTAGAGTTTCTTATGAAGATGGAATACAAAATTATAAATTTGGAGATGAAACACAAGCAACAGTATTTATTGACCAAAACAATATGTATATAGTTGATAGTGAGCAAGTAGAAAATATTTATAATCAAATAAAAGATTTTGAAGTATACACATTTGAGGGAGAAACAATAATAGATCCAGCTTATGATATTGGAGACATTCTAGTAATTGATGGTAAAAAAGTTTTATATCAAGGAGAAATAAAGTATGCTGGTAAATTTAAAGCAAGTATAAATAATAAAGTACAAGCTAAAACAGAACAAGAAAGTATGCAAACAAAACAAACAAACTCAAATAAAATCAAAAGAGTACAAAGTGAAATAAATCAAATTGATGGAAAAATAACACAATTAGTACAGGAAACAACAGAAAATGAGGAAAAAATAACACAAGCACAACAAGATATAGATGGATTTACACAGAAAGTTGCAACAAAAGATGAGCTAACAGAAAAAGTAAATGAATTAAAGCACACTATAGAAGGAATAACATTACAAGCTAAAGAAACAGGTGGAGGTAACATATTCTTTTATGCGAAAGAATACTGGAGAGGACAAACACAAGATAGTGAGGCAACATTAGAAGAGTATACAAATACTTTAATACAACAAAATAATGTTAGTGATGAAGGTTATTTGATAAATAAAGGAGTATCAATTCAATCACAAGTTGTGAAGAATGGACAATATGTCATAAGCTTTAATTATTACAAATTAAAAACAGATGCTACAGGTTATGTAAAAATAAATGAAGTTGAATATAAACTAGATGGAGAAATAAACAATTGGATTGAAAAAATAATTCCTGTTGAAATAACAAGTAATAATATAAAAATAGAAATTGGTAGTGATACAGTAGCATCATATTATATTTCAGATTTAATGGTTTCAATGGGAGTAGAAAAAAATATATGGACACAAAATGCTAATGAAACAAGAACAGACACAGTTGAAATAGGAAAAGGTATTCAAGTTAATTCTAGTACCAAAAACACATATACGAGAATTGATGCAGATGGAAACAGAACATTCAATAGTTCTACAAATGAAAGAGTAGCAGAAATGACTGATAAAGGTGTTTATACAAAACAACTAGAGGTAAAAGAACAAGCAAAAATTAACGTATTATTAATTCAACAAATTGGAAGTCAAGTTTGGCTTACAGGATTAGGAGGCTAAGATGGGAACAATAACAGGTTATGGAAGTAAACATTCACACGAATTTAAATTAACAGTAAATGAAACATCAACAAGTGTAGCTAATAATACTTCTGAAATAAGTTTTAGTTTTACAATATATAAAGCTAGTTATTCTTGGAGTAACTGGAAAAGTATAACATATAGTATTTCAATAAATGGTACTTCTTATTCAGGAACAATTCCATCGTATTCAGCTGGTTCAACATTAACAATAAGAACTGGAAGTCAAACAGTATCACATAATAGTGATGGAACAAAATCAATAAATTACAGCTTTTCTGTAAATGATGGTTCAGGACAAAGTTATACTTGTGGAAATGCCAGTGCTAGTGGAAGTATGAATTTAAGTACAATTCCAAGATATGCAAAAGCTAGTATTTCTTTAAATTCAAAAACAGTAAACAGTGTGAAATTAAATTATTCGGCAGATGCTACAATAGATGGAATTTGGGTTAGTAAAAATGGTGGAGCTTGGGAAAGTGGTTATGCTTTGACATCTCCAATAAATGTAAGTGGATTATCTCCAAACACTAAATATACTTTAAAAATAAGAGTAAAAAGAGCAGACAGTCAATTATATAGTGAGTCTAATAGTATAGAAGTGACAACTCATCAAATTGCTACTTTAAGTTCTGTACCAAATGTTAATATAGGCTCTGCACATACAATTACATGGGCAAATCCTAGCGGAACGACAACAAGTTTAAAATTATGCAAAACTGACAACTCTACAATAATAGATTATGGAACAGTTACAGGAACTAGTAAATCAATTACACCAATAGCAAGCAAAATATATGCTTTAACTCCAAACAGTAATACATATAAAGCGAGATATATTATAACAACAACTGCAAATGGAAAATCATATACAAACTCAAAAGATTTTACGTTTACAGTAACAAATAGTAATCCAACATTTAATAATTTTACATATCAAGATACAAATACTACAATAACAGCTTTAACTGGAAATAATCAAATTTTAGTAAATGGTTATTCAAATGTAAAAGCAACAATTAGTACAGCAAATAAGGCTACAGCAAAAAATAGTGCAACAATGAAAAGTTACAAGTTATTAATTGGTACAAAAAATACTACAGCAAATTATAATGCAAGTGCTGATGTTAATATGAGTATTAATCAAGTTAATAACAATGTTATAGATTTATATGCAATTGACAGTAGAGGAAATAGTACAAAAGTAAGCAAAACAGCAACTATAAAAAAATATAGCAATATAAAAATAAAATCACTATCAGCAACTAGACAAAATAATATTGGAACAATAACAACTTTAAACTTTGAAGGAGAATTTTGGAATGCAAGTTTTGGTAGTGTGGCAAATGCAATAACTAGTTGTAAATATAAATATAAAACTACTTCTAGCTCTACTTGGATTGATGGTAAAACAACATTAACTTATACAATATCTGGAAATAAAATTACTGGTAGTTTAAATATTCAAGGAGATGCAGGAACAGATGGATTTAGTGTTGCAAATTCTTTTGATATTCAATTGATATTAGCGGACAAGTTATCAAGTGCAACTTATAATATTATTTTATCATCTGGAAATCCAGCGTTAGCAATATATAAAAACAATGTAGCAATTGGACAGCAATATAATACAAGTGAAGGAAGTAAGTTTCAAGTAAATGGAGATATAAGCTTAACAAATAGAGCGAATGGAATAAATATAAATGGACATAAGGGAATATTAAGACATTGGACAAACGATAGTCAAATGTGTGCAAATAATGGAACTATATATTTAAGACCAAAAGGTGATGAGAATACAACTAATCAAGTTATGATAAATAATGATGGAAGCATAACAGCTTCTAAATTCAACGGAAAAGCTTCTCGAGCTACAATGACTGATAAGTTAGAATGTATAAATGGAAGAATAACAAATGCAAATATAGCACATAGTTATGAAAATGATAAGGCACACCTTCAACTATTATTAGCTACAAGTGCTATGACAAGTAATAAGCCTGCCGCAGATGGATACATATTACATGGTTCTTGGGATAATAGTGGTCAGTACAATGGTCAAGTATATTTTCCAAATAGTAATGTTAATGTACCTTTGCAATTTAGAGGAAGTAATAATGGTGCTTGGGGAAACTGGGAGAGTATATACAGATGTAAAACTTTATACGACAATTCATCAGGCACAACAGGAACAGTAACATTAAATGAAACATCAGCTAATTTTGCTTATTTAGAAATATTTTATGGAAAATCAGAAGGCAATCCTATTTATAGAAATTCTGTAAAAGTTAATACTCCAAATGGTAAAATTGCTAATTTATTAATTGCATACAATATATATAGTGGTAGTATGTCACAATTACAATCAAAATGTGTTTCTATTTCAGGTACTTCGGTGGCAAATACATCTAATACTACAGGTTACGTAAATTTATATAATGGTAGAAGTGTTGAATGGGGAAATAGCAATGAGATTAAAATATATAAAATTATAGGCTATAGATAGGAGGTATAAAAATGGCATTAAAAAAAGAAATAGAATTAGAAAATGGAATAACAACAAACTATCATAGAATAGTAAGTATAAATAAAATAACAAATAATTGTAATATTATAGAAGTTGCTTCTTATACATCAGAAAAACAAAGAGAAAAAGAAAAGGAATATTATAGCAGTACAGATAAAAATAAGAGTATGAATATATTTATTGAAACCAGTTTTATACAAAAAGAATATTCGGAAAATGAAACAATAGAAGAGTGCTATGAATATTTGAAAAATTCAGAACAGTTTAAAGATGCAGAAGATGTACTGGAGGTGGAAAAGTAATGCAAGAATTAGCAGAAATGATAAGTAAATACGGAGTACCACTTATAATAGTAGTATTATTCTTATATGACTGGCTAACAACAAGAAAAGATATGCAAAAAACATTAGAGCAAAATAGTAATTGCTTGATAGAAATACAAAATACTAATAAAAATACAGCCAAGTCATTAGAACTTTTGCAAAAAAGTATGGACAACCAGTCAGAATTTTTACAAGTGCATGATAAAAGATGTGAAGAAATAGAAAAAGATATAGAAAAAATAAATTTAAAGATGGAGGTGAACTAATATGGAAAAATTAAAAACAATAGCAAAATACTTAACAAATATATTAGCAATAGTAAGTGCATTAGTAGCAGGAATAAATGCAGTAGATGGAATAACAATACCATATGCAATACAAATAGTACAAGTTATTGCAGTAGTACAAGGAGTTATTGGAACATATTTGTTAGGACAAAAAGCAATAAGTAATAAGGAGGAATAGTTATGGAAGATGAAATTGTAGAAACAATGGAACTTGCAGAAGAAGATACAAGAGGGGAGGCAAACGAATAATGAATATAGAAGATAGACTATTAACAATAAATCCATATTCAAGAAGTGGAGAAAAACAAAATAAAATTGAAAAAATTGTAGTTCATTGGGTTGGAAATGCAGGAAGTTCAGCATTAGGCAATAGAAACTATTTTGAAAGCTTGGCAACATCACATAAGACATATGCATCATCACATTATATAATTGGTTTAAACGGTGAAATAATAAGATGCATACCAGAAAATGAAGTTGCTTTCCATAGTGGTAGTTATTCTATGAATAGAAAGTCAATAGGAATAGAAGATTGTCACCCAGATTGGGAAGGAAAATTTAATGATAATACATATAACAGTTTGGTAGAATTATGTGCAGATATATGTAAAAGATATAATTTAGGTATAGATGCAATTATAAGACACTACGATGTGACTGGAAAAGAATGTCCAAGATATTATGTAAGAAATGAACAGGCTTGGATACAATTTAAGAATGATGTAGCAAATAAAATAGGACAAGCAACAACAACTGTTGCAGTACCAAAAGTTGAAGGGAGTGATGAACCAGTGAGAAGATATAAAAACGGTTCAACAAAAGAAATAATATATGCAGATACAAGTTTAACAAAAGTAATAGGAAGTTTATCACCATACGAAGAATGTGATTGTTTTGGAATATTTAATGGAAGACCAATGGTAAGATATAATGTAAGTGGAACTTCAAACTACAAGATAGGATTTGCAAAATGGACAGGTGGAGTTATTGTAACTGTACTTAAAGCAATAGGTGACGCTTTGAACTGGATAGCAGGAAATGAGTATGCAGTTGATGTAATTACAGCTTTAGGTGTAACAATAGG
>ERZ826016.1251-NODE-1251-length-24942-cov-18.885000_pt1 | contig 24942 bp, 25 predicted proteins | sample MGYA00519872_ERZ826016 | MGnify/ENA primary metagenome ERZ826016 (study PRJEB31778, sample SAMEA3449218) | human gut metagenome | biome: human gut; feature: human-associated habitat; material: faeces | place: United Kingdom | collected 2010/2012 ... | reverse complement strand
AACCTTTGTTAACCTTAAATCTAATACTATGAAAAAAATCACATGACAAATGTAACTTTTTCATGTATTCCCTCCAAACTATTATCCTCTTTTACATTCTGTTTTAATATTATTTCACTATAATTTAATGTTTTCGCACACGATATGTCTTTTTGATACTTCTTTGCTGCAATAGTATTACATATGGAAATAAAAAAATCCCCCACTTTTATAAGTGAGGGACCTTATTAACTAAACTATTAAAAAATGGATTTCTCCGGATTAATCTTCCAATTTAGCTTTGATGAACTCACGGTTCAAACGAGCGATGTTGCTGATTGAAACGCACTTAGGGCATTCTGCTTCGCAAGCACGTGTGTTTGTACAGTTACCGAAGCCGAGTTCGTCCATCTTGCTCAACATTGCTTTTGCACGGCGAGCGCTTTCCACTTTACCTTGAGGAAGAAGTGCAAGCTGGCTGACCTTTGCAGAAACGAACAACATGGCAGAACCATTCTTACAAGCTGCTACACAAGCACCGCAACCGATACATGCTGCCGCATCCATAGCTTCATCGGCGATAGGTTTGGCAATAGCAATTGAGTTTGCATCGGGAATACCACCTGTGTTGATTGATACGTAACCTCCGGCTTGCATAATCTTGTCGAAAGCGTTACGGTCAACCATCAAGTCGCGGATTACCGGGAAACCTGCAGAACGCCAAGGCTCAACAGTGATGGTGTCGCCATCGTTGAAACGACGCATATACAACTGGCAAGTTGTTGCACCTGTTGCCGGGCCGTGAGGATGTCCGTTTACATATAGTGAACACATACCGCAGATACCTTCGCGGCAGTCGTGGTCGAATACAATAGGTTCTTCTCCTTTGTTGATAAGCTCTTCATTGAGAATATCCAACATTTCAAGGAAAGAAGTGTCACCCGGTATATCTTTCATTGGGTATGAAACAAAAGTACCTTTTTCTTTAGGGCCTCTCTGACGCCATACTTTAAGCGTGAAACTTATATTTTTTTCCATTGTCTACTAATTATTAAGCTTTGTAATTACGTGTTTGAACTTTGGTGAATTCATAGTTCAATTCTTCCTTAATCAATTCCGGTTTAGAATTTTCTCCGGTATATTTCCAGCAAGCTACGTATGAGTAGTTGGCATCGTCACGAAGAGCTTCGCCTTCCGGAGTCTGATATTCTTCGCGGAAGTGTCCGCCACAAGACTCGTTGCGGTTCAACGCATCGTAAGCCATTAATTCACCTGTTTCGATGAAGTCTGCCAAGCGGAGAGCTTTTTCAAGTTCCACGTTCAACGTATCGGCTTCACCCGGTATGCGAAGGTCGCTCCAGAATTCTTTTTTCACTTCTTTGAGTTGAGCCAAAGCGGTTTCCAAAGATTCTTTTGTGCGTCCCATACCAACGAAATCCCACATAATGTGACCAAGTTTTTTATGGATAGAGTCAACAGAGTGTTTACCCTTAATATTCATCAAGCGAGTAATCTTATCCTTGACTTCTTTTTCTGCAGCGTCGAACTCAGGAAGGTCGGTTGAGAAACGCGGAACCTGAATCTGGTCTGCCAAGTAGTTCTGGATAGTGTAAGGCAATACGAAATATCCGTCTGCCAAACCTTGCATCAATGCAGAAGCACCAAGACGGTTGGCACCGTGGTCGGAGAAGTTAGCTTCACCGATTGCGAACAAACCTTTGATAGAAGTCATTAATTCGTAGTCAACCCAGATACCACCCATTGTATAGTGGATAGCAGGGAAGATCATCATCGGAGTCTTGTATGGATTCTCGTCAGTGATTTCTTCATACATATCGAAAAGGTTACCGTAACGGGCTCTTACAACATCTTCGCCAAGACGGCCGATTGCTTCAGAGAAATCAAGATATACGGCAAGACCTGTATTGTTGACACCATAACCTGCATCGCAACGTTCTTTAGCTGCACGTGATGCAACGTCACGCGGAACCAGGTTACCGAATGCCGGATAACGACGTTCCAAATAATAGTCACGGTCTTCTTCTTTAATTTCAGTAGGTTTCATCTTACCTGCCTGCAATGCTTTTGCATCTTCCAGTTTCTTAGGAACCCAGATACGTCCGTCGTTACGAAGTGATTCGGACATCAAAGTCAACTTAGACTGCTTGTCGCCGTGAACCGGAATACAAGTCGGGTGGATCTGTGCGAAACATGGGTTGGCAAAGTAAGCTCCCTTACGGTAGCACTGCATGGCAGCAGAACCGTTACATCCCATTGCATTGGTTGACAAGAAGAATGTGTTGCCATATCCGCCTGTACCGATAACTACTGCATGGGCAGAGAAACGTTCGATAGCGCCTGTTACCAAGTTACGTGCGATGATACCGCGTGCACGTCCGTCGATGATTACGACATCCAGCATTTCGTAACGGGTATATAACTTAACGTTACCTTGCTGAACCTGACGGCTCAATGCCGAGTAAGCACCTAAAAGGAGCTGCTGTCCGGTTTGACCGCGGGCATAGAACGTACGTGAAACCTGAGCGCCACCGAAAGAACGGTTGTCAAGCAAACCACCGTATTCGCGAGCGAAAGGCACACCTTGTGCAACACACTGGTCGATGATGGCGTTAGATACTTCGGCCAAACGGTAAACGTTTGCTTCGCGTGCACGATAGTCACCGCCTTTGATTGTATCATAATACAAACGGTAAACAGAGTCACCGTCGTTAGGGTAATTCTTTGCAGCATTGATACCACCTTGTGCAGCGATGGAGTGTGCACGGCGCGGAGAGTCTTGAATGCAGAAGTTTAATACTTTGAAACCCAGTCCGCCGAGTGAAGCGGCTGCCGATGCTCCGGCAAGTCCCGTACCTACTACGATGATGTCCAAACGGCGTTTGTTAGCCGGGTTAACGAGTTTCTGATGAGCTTTATAGTTTGTCCATTTCTCAGCCAATTGGCCTTCAGGAATCTTTGAATCTATCTTTGTCATAATATTATTTACAGTTTAATGATTACAAGTTACTATTAACATGCTCCTCCGCAGAAAGACTTGGCGAAGAAGATGACAACAACTAAAGCAAAACCAAGAACGACAATGGTAGTGTAGATGTTAGAAGTACACTTCCAACGTTCAAACCAGATTCTGTTGCTCCAGCCCAGTGTTTGTAATGAACTCCAGAAACCGTGAGTGAGGTGGAACCAAAGAGCTCCTAGCCACACTAAATAAAGCACAACGAATACAGGGTTGCTGAATGTAGCTTTGATGAAACCTGCTCCGTCTGTCGGTGCGATACCGCCGTTGGCAATAGCATCGTGGATTCCGATGATTTCTGAGAACTGCATTTTGTACCAGAAGTTGTAGAAGTGCAATCCCAAACCAACTATAACGATGATTCCCAATACAAGCATGTTTTGTGAAGCCCATTCCACGCCTTTGGGTTTTTCGGTAACAGCATAACGTTCGTTGCCGCGAGCGGTTCTGTTTTGCATTGTCAACCAGAATGCATAGATGATGTGAATAACAAATAGGGCTGCAAGACCAAGTGTAGCAACCAGTGCATACCAGTTAGCGCCAAGGAATTCGCAAACCATGTTGTAGCCTTCTTCTGAGAAGATTGCCACAAGGTTCATCGCCATGTGAAACGTCAGAAACAGGATAAGGGCAATACCAGTAACGCTCATTACCACTTTCCTTCCTACAGATGAATTAATTAACCACATAAATGATTGAATTTAAATTATTTAATTGTTAGAACTAAAATTTCGTACATGTGTGTTGTTTACTTCGTGCAAAAATACGTGAATTCTGTAGATTAAGCAAGGAATTACGGAAATAATTCTTTAATACTCCCGCTCTATAAGGTGTTCAACTTTGCCGCACTGTGGCACAGGGGGTATAACTTGCTGTATATAAATCGGTTCGGTGTGCCGCGAGGTGTGAAATGTGCATTTTCCTTCCTTCACACAGGCTTTTAAATAAATGTTCTTACGTTTTGCATGAAACATAGGGACACTTTTAAAATCTCCCTGGGGAAATCCTCTGACTACTACCGGGATGTTGCTCAACTTCCCTAGGGAGATTCTTCAATTACCTTAGGGAGATTTTGAAAACACTGTGCTGCTTTTCCCAATCAATTGGCTGTTTAAGAAAAACAACATACTGATTGAAAATTGTGGTAAATATGGATGTGCGGGAAGATGATTCGTTCTTGCAATTTCTTGTGGCACGTGAAACTAATTTATACACAGTAAGTTAGCGCCTATGTGAAGTGGTGCGGCAAGATTGAATATACTCTTGTAGGGGTATGGTTTGTGGGGGAATAAAATGAAAACCTCTCCTCAAAAAATAGTTTTTTTGAGGAGAGGTTTCTTAGGTATATGTTGTGATTGGATTTGTATTAATGCATTTATTGAACGGGTTTTTCATCCGGGTTTGTACCGTCTTCCCATTTTCCCATTGTTGCCGAACCGGTAATATCTTTAGCACCCAATCTCAGAGTGATGGTATATGCTTTGCCTGCTAAATATTTTCCTCCGGCCTCTTTACTGTCAACAGTTACTTCTCCGCTGAAACCTTTATCTCCGGTGACAGCTAATGTTAATGATGCCAAATCCGGCTGAAGCATAATTGGTTCACTTGCAGCACTGGCAGTTTCTTTAGCAGTTCCTCCGGTTAAAGCTGTTATTTCTGCAGTGGTACCCCAATTACTTAATGTACCATCTGCAATGTCCATCTTAAATACGGTATTGGCACCTTTGACTTTTACGCTGACATTAGCTACATCGGTAATATCTGCATCTCTTTTAATGATAAATTTGAATTGGGTGAGTTTATGGCTGAATGCCATTGGAGCAGATATTTCAGTGCTTTTACTTCCCTCAACGGCACTTGCATAGATAACATCTTCTTGCCCTGTGATTGTCATATTAATTGCGCCGTCAGTTACACCGGTGGCAGCAGGATAATATCCCATGATATGTGTTTTGTCTCCATTTATGGGATAATGTGGAGCGTTTCCACCGAAATCAATATTTCCACCAATATTAATTGTGGCTGCTATTGGAGTTAAACTTCCTGTCCAAACAGCTGTTTCCCCATCTACTTTTAAGAATTGTACGCTTTCTAAATTTGCTGTGAGAGCTCCATCTGTACCTTGGGCTATTGCAGCTCTTGATACTGCAACTTCCGATAATTGTGCGGCTAATTTAATCTCTACCGGTTCATTATTACTAATTTCAATTTCCGATTCATTTTCATTTGTACATGCAACCATCCCCAACAGTGCAAGTACTGGAATAAACATTTTCTTCATGTTGTGCTAAGTTTGTAATTTATTATTTTAATCTAACTGTATCAACCATTTAACTGTGGCTAACGATGCAAATATATACTAACAAGTATGTATTTGAGTTACACAACTTAATCAAAAAGTTGCATAAACCACTATTGCATGAAAAAAAGTTTAATTATTTGTTTTTTCCTTCTTTTTATTCCTCAAAGCACGTGGGGAATTGCCAAAATGAGTCTTACAAAAATTAGAGAAGTGGGGTAATGATTCGAAAGCATATTTGTTGCTTATATCTGAAATTGTAAGTTTGCTGTGGTATAAATCTTCCAGAATTCCGCTCTTTTTCTTCTTTAACATCCATTCGTATGCCGGCTCTTCGAACATATTTCTAAACAAACGGCGGAAGGTGGTTACGGTGTAGCCGCCTAAATGTGCGAATTCTTCCACATTCCTTACCTTACTGTAATTGTTCATCACAAAGTAATGGAAGCTGTCGGTATATTGCGCTATGGAATGGAAAAGGCTTGCCAGTTCGCGCAAAGTATAGAATGTGGTGAGTATGTAGCTCAGTTCCATGCGTTTGGCTTTTAGCAGGTCTTCGCATATTTTGTTGTCCGTGGTGACATAGTAAGACAAACTTGCGATGAAATGTGTCATGGCAGGGACCATGTTAAGCGGATCACGGATTAAAGGCGGTTCGGTGGTTTGGAGTAATTCACGCTGACTTTCTTCACACAATAGGAACGGTTCATTGAAACGATAGAGTACCAGTTCGCAATCGGTCATGGCAAGTGCTTCTATTTTGGAACCGATGGCTTGCAAAATGAATTGATTGGCTTTGAGAGTGATACCTGCATATTCTTCACTGTTAACCAATAACTCACCTTTTGCAAGGAATAGTATACAGTTTTGGGTACATTTGGTTGGAGGGCGATGATGTCCTTTTTTTAAGGAAAAAAGAGTAAAAGCCTCTTCTTTCATCTTTTGACAGTGTGTACAGTCAGTTATTTTTTTGCAATATACGTTTGTCGCCATTTTATTTTCGCTCTTCCCAGATATCATTTTGTCAATCCCTGACAAAGATAGAAATAATTTAGAAATTAAAAACAAAAGCTGTTGAATACTGATATGGAAAACGTATTTTAATATAAACTGCATAACAGCTATAATGAAATATGTTACTTTTGTACCTTTAACTTTAAAAACATGAACAAAATGAAACGTTTTCCCCTGTTATTGCTTTTCTTATTGCCGGTCATTCCTCTGTGTGCCCAAAACTGGGATATCAATACATTGAAGAAGATTAATAGGATAGATAATGGTTTTGTAAAAGGGTATAGCAAAGTTATCGGGAAAAGTACGCCTTATGTTGCGATTGGTGTGCCGGTAGTGATGGCAGCTTATGCATTGTTTGATAAAGATAAGGATTTGCTGAAAGATGCTGTGTATATAGGCTCGAGTGTGGCAGAGGCTGTTGTTATTTCATATGGTTTGAAATATGCGGTAGACAGGGAACGTCCTTTCAACCGTTATCCTGATTTGATTGATAAGCGTGATTCTCCTACCAGTGCTTCTTTTCCGTCAAGCCACACGGCAGCGGCTTTTTCACTGGCTACTTCGTTATGTATTAAATATCCGAAGTGGTATGTGATTGCTCCGTCGGCAGTATGGGCTTGTTCCGTTGGGTTTTCCCGCATGAATCAGGGCGTTCATTATCCGTCGGATGTATTGGGAGGGGTGGTTATAGGTGCCGGTTGTGCAGTTGCCAATATCTATATAAACAGGTGGCTGAATAAACTGTTCTTTCCGAACGATAAAAAAGAACCGGTGATATATTAATAATGAAAAAGGGCTGCATGAATACAGCCCTTTTCTATTTTTACTTCTTTTGCAGCAGGGTATTGAAATCTTCTTTTGAGTCGAGTAACTCCAATGCTTTCAACACACTTTCGTTAACAGTGTTCATTACACGGAAGTATTCGGTCATGTCCCAAAGATCTCTTGCAAGTAATGCTTTCAATTGGGTTTTCAGTAAAGGAAGCGACTTTTGGTATTGTTGTTCATTGAACTCGATCTTTTCATCTTTAGCCAATGCAATTAGTTGGTCGAGCATTTCCTGACTGATTTGGAAGTTCTTATCAAAATCTTCGAACTTCTTATACTTGGCAAGTAAATCCTTACGATGATTTTCAAGTAGTTTCATGTTGGCTTTTACAATAACGCCTTTTGCCATGAGCAAGCGGTGGTAGTCTGTAAAGAGAGTTGTGTCTACCGGGACAAAATAGTCCGGCATAATTCCTCCTCCGCCATATACGGTTCTTTGAAGTTTTTGTGTCTGATACTTCAATGAATCGGGAAAATGAATGCTGTCGGCGTTCGTCATTTCTCCCCGGTTGTATCTGTCTATCAAGTCTTCATTGTACTTTTCGATACTCTCATATGGTTTCTGGATACATCTTCCCGCAGGAGTGTAGTAACGGGCAATTGTCAGACGGATCATTGAGCCGTCGGGCAAATCGACAGGGCGTTGCACCAAACCTTTCCCGAATGAGCGGCGGCCTACTACGATACCTCTGTCCCAATCTTGAATAGCTCCTGTGACGATTTCACTGGCCGAAGCAGAGTATTCGTCAACCAATACGATTAAACGTCCGTCTTTGAATTTACCTGTGCCTTTGGCAAAGAACTCCGAACGGGGCACACGTTGTCCTTCCGTATATACAATGAGTTCTTTTTGTCCGAGGAACTCGTTGGCAAGATCAATTGCTGCATTGAGGTAACCTCCGCCATTTCCTTGCAAGTCAAGTATCAGGTCTTTCATTCCTTTTTTCTGCAACGCTTTGAGGGCAGCGGTAAACTCTTCCGTTGTGGTAGCTCCAAAACGGTTAATGCGGATATAACCTGTTTTGTCTTTAATCATGTAAGAAGCATCAAGGCTGAAAATGGGGATACGGTCGCGCTTCACAGTGAATGTCAACAGGTCGTCTACTCCTCGTCTGAGGATTTTCAAGTCCACTGTCGATTCTTTCGGACCACGCAGGCGGCTCATAATGTCCTCAGTGCTCATTTTAACTCCGGCAATAGCGGTGTCGTTTACCATGACAATACGATCGCCTGCAAGGATGCCGGCTTTCTCTGACGGACCACCCGACACAGGTTGAATGACAAACAAGGTGTCTTCTATCATATTGAACTGAACACCAATGCCTTCAAAGTTACCTTGCAGGGGCTCATTCATTTTCTTTACTTCCTCCGGATCGGCATATACCGAGTGTGGATCAAGTTGTGCAAGCATCTTGATGATGGCCTCTTCCACCAACTTGTTCTCATCTACTTTATCTACATATAGATTGGCAATTGCAAACTCTGCCAGTTGCAACTTGCGTGCAGCCAATGAACCGGAATTCTGCGCACAAACATGGACAGCGAGCAGAAGCGCAACGAAAGATATTATTTTTCTCATGATGTTGAATTGGTTAGATACCCATTCCCTCGGGAACGAAGCGGCTAACATCTTTATTATATTGTAAAAGTTCGCGGACTATGGTGGAACTGACACAGGTAAGTTCCGGTTCTGTAAACAGGAGAATTGTTTCTATGTCCGCCAGTTTACGGTTAATGTCGGCAATGGTTTCCTCATATTCAAAATCGTTGACCGTCCGGATGCCACGAACAATGAATTTGGCATCTACCTGCTTGGCAAAGTCAATGGTAAGGCAGTCATAAGACTCTACTTTTATTTTAGGTTCGTCTTTATAGAGCTGACGCACCATTTCCAAACGCTTTTCTACCGGAAAGTAGGTTTTCTTGTTTTCATTGATACCTATTCCGATTATTATTTCGTCCATGAATGTCAATGCACGCTTTACTACAGAGTAATGTCCGACAGTAAAGGGATCGAACGTTCCCGGAAATATGGCTCTTTTCATTCTTAACAGTGTTTTTATGCTACGTCTTCTTCTATTACCAGGTTGTCGATAATGAAGTTCTGGCGTTCCATTGTGTTTTTACCCATGTAGAACTCCAACAGTTCGTTTACCAAGTCGTTTTTGCGAAGGGAAACTTGTTCCAGACGCATGTCTTTTCCAATGAAGTGTTTGAATTCGTCGGGTGAAATTTCTCCCAGACCTTTGAATCGGGTGATTTCCGGGTTGGGACTTAGTTTATTGATAGCTGCCACACGTTCTTCTTCCGAATAGCAATAAATTGTTTCTTTCTTGTTGCGGACACGGAACAATGGGGTTTGCAGTATGTAAACATGTCCTTTTTTTATAAGATCGGGGAAGAATTGCAGGAAGAAAGTGATAAGCAATAAACGTATGTGCATACCATCCACATCGGCATCGGTTGCTACGATTACTTTGTTATATCTCAGTCCTTCAATTCCTTCTTCTATGTTCAAGGCTGCTTGCAGCAGATTGAATTCCTCATTTTCGTAAACCACTTTTTTGGTCAATCCATAAGAGTTCAAAGGTTTACCGCGTAAACTGAATACGGCTTGGGTATTTACATCACGGCTCTTGGTTATGGAACCACTTGCAGAGTCACCCTCGGTGATAAAGATGCAAGATTCTTCAAGACTTTCTCCTTTGGTGTCATTCAGGTGAACACGGCAATCGCGTAATTTACGGTTATGAAGGTTGGCTTTCTTGGCACGTTCGCGGGCAAGTTTGGTAACACCGGCAATGGCTTTGCGCTCTTTCTCGGACTCCTGAATCTTCTGCAACATGATTTCGGACGTCTCGTGATTGATGTGCAAGTAGTTATCAAGCTCTTTTTTCACGAAATCACCGATAAACTTTGCAACAGACGGACCGTCAGGACCTATGTCTTTAGAACCCAGTTTGGTTTTTGTCTGTGATTCGAATACCGGCTCTTCCACCTTGATGCTGATAGCGCCAATCATACCACTGCGTATATCTGCATACTCAAAGTTCTTTGCGTAATATTCTTTTATGGTTTTCGACACGGCTTCACGGAATGCTGTGAGGTGTGTCCCTCCTTGAGTGGTATGCTGTCCGTTGACAAATGAATAATACTCTTCGCCGTATTGGTTGCTATGGGTTAGTACCAGTTCTATATCTTCTCCTTTCAGATGGATGATGGGATATAGAGGTTCGGTAGTCATGTTCTCATTCAGCAAGTCCACCAATCCGTTACGTGAGTGGAAGCGCTTGCCGTTAAGCGTAATAGTTAGTCCCGAATTAAGAAAGACATAGTTCTTTAAAAGCGGTTCTATGTATTCGTTCAGATAATGATAGTCTTTGAATATACTGTTGTCGGGGATAAATTCGGTTAATGTACCGTTGCTTTCGGTAGTCGGTGAAACAGGCAATTCGTTTGTTATGTTGCCTTGTGCAAACTCTACGGTTTTTACTTCGCCGTCACGAAAACTGGAAATACGGAAATAGGTGGAGAGTGCATTTACGGCTTTGATACCTACACCGTTCAGTCCCACAGACTTTTTAAATGCTTTGGAATCATATTTACCACCGGTATTCATTTTGGAAGATACATCGACGACTTTGCCGAGGGGAATTCCTCGTCCATAGTCCCTGACCGTAACCTTTCCTTCGACAACGGTTACTTCGATGGTTTTTCCATATCCCATCATGTATTCGTCGATAGAGTTATCCATTGCTTCTTTGAGCAATACATAAATTCCATCGTCCGAATGGGAACCGTCTCCCAGTTTGCCGATATACATACCCGGACGACGGCGGATGTGCTCTTTCCAGTCGAGCGTTCTGATGTTTTCTTCGGTATATGTTACTTCTTGCGGTTTCATATCTTCTTCGAATCCTTCCATAGATATATAATTGTATTAGAACTCACAAAGATAGTTTTTTTCATAAAAAGAAAGCACAGACTAACGATTTTTAATTTTCGTCGGTCTGTGCTCTGCTATGCTGTGAAAATAGCTTAATCTATCTTCTTGGTAAAAGCGCGGCGGCGTTTGTGTTGTTCGGTTTTGAAGTACTCCCATTGAGCTTGTACTTTGCCGTTCAACTCTAATTCCGGGTTACTTTCTGCATATTCAAACCCCATTTTCTGGTAAACAGGGATAAGGTCTGAGAATAGCAGGGCATTAACACCTTTGTTCTGGTACTCCGGTTTCACGGCAACAAGTAAGAGGTCGAGTACTTTGGAATGCTTTAAGAACAAGGCTTTCAATAAATGGAACCAACCGAATGGCAGTAAGCGTCCGTGTGCTTTCTGTAAAGCTTTGGATAATGACGGCATGGAAATACCTACTGCAATCAAGTTTTCTTCCTGGTCAGTAATCAGGGTGACCATTTTTAGATCGACAATCGGGAGATACATTTTTACATATTGGTCGATTTGCCTTTGTGAAAGTGAAGCAAATCCGTAAAGCGGGGCATATGCTTCGTTCATCAGTTCAAAAATAGCTTGTCCGTAGTCTTTGGCTATCTTTTTGGCTGATGTATATTTCTTTATTTTCAGGTTATATTTTCTTTGAATCAGGTCGGATATGCGCTTGTGCTTGTCGGGAATGGCATCCGGGATGTATATTTTATATTCTACCCAGTCGGCATCTTTCTCAAATCCTAATTTCTCCATGTGTACCGGATAATAAGGATAGTTGTAGATAGTTGCCATGGTGCTGAGTTGGTCGAAACCTTCTACCAGCATACCTTCCGCATCGAAATCGGTGAAACCCAAAGGACCTTGAATGTCTTCCATTCCTTTTTTCTTGCCCCATTCTTCAACTGTTTTGATGAGGGCGGAAGATACTTCCAAATCATCAATGAAGTCGATCCAGCCGAAACGCACCTCTTTTTTATTCCAGGTTTGGTTAGCCCTATGGTTAATGATACCTGCAACTCTTCCAACGAGTTTGCCATCTTTGTATGCAAGGAAATACTCGGCTTCACAGAACTCGAATGCTGCGTTTTTCCTCTTGTTGAATGTGTTGAGCATATCGTCGTAGAGGTCGGGGACAGAATATGCGTTGTTTTTATAGAGCTTATAGTTGAATCGGATAAATTGATGCAGTTCTTTCTTGGTAGATACTTGTTTTATTGTTATTCCCATATCGTTGTATATGTATTCTGTTTGGTGGGCAAAGATATAGCTTTTTTGATAAATAATTATTGCACAATCAGATAAATTGTATAAGCCACGTAGCAAGCAGCCATGATACCGCCTTCCAAACGGGTGATTGTTCGCTTCTTAATCAGCAGTCCGACGAAGTAAAGCAGAATGCTTGATGCTATGAGAACCAGAAAGTCGAAATTGGTGATTCCGCCAAGTTTCATGGGGTGAATGCTTGCGCTGCATCCCAACACAAAGAAGATGTTGAACAGGTTGGAACCGATGGCGTTTCCGATAGCCATTTCAGGGTTTTTCTTTAATGCTGCCGCAATGGAAGTCGCCAGTTCGGGCAATGAAGTACCTCCGGCAACGAGAGTTAAACCGATAACAGACTCACTTACTCCCAAACTGCGTGCAATACCCGATGCGCCGTCTACAAAGAACTGTCCTCCAGCTATTAAGGCGACCAGCCCCAGAACAATGAACAAAGAGGCTTTCCACGTAGGTATCATTTTAATTTCCTGTTCCGTTTGTCCCTCATTGTTACGGGCTATGGCAAAAGTGTAGCCCAAGAAGATAAGAAAGAAACAGAGCAGAATCAATCCGTCACTGCGGCTGATGATGTTAACGGCATTGTCATCGAGCCATACGTCATTGCCGCAAATGAATAAAACGACCGAAGCAAGTATGCAGAGGGGAATTTCTTTGCTTAATGTGCCTTTGGTGATGGTAATGGGAACCACCAATGCCGTGCAGCCCACAATCATTAATGTGTTGAAGATGTTGCTACCCACCACATTACCGATTGCTATATCCGGACTTCCTTTCAAGGCGGAGATGACACTCACGGTGAGTTCGGGTGCCGAAGTGCCGAAAGCTACGATGGTAAGCCCGATTACCAGACTCGATATGTTGAACTTTCTGGCAACGGACGCAGCGCCGTCTGTCAATGCATTTGCACCAAAGAGGATAAGGACTAAACCTCCTACTAATAAGATTACATTCATTATGATCTTTTAAAAATGGATTTAGGATACAAACCTACAAAAATAATCGATACTAATTGGTTAATTCAAATAATAAGGTTTACATTTGAACTATTTATTAAAAGAAGAAGTTATAGACTGTAAAGATAAAGAATGATATGAAAAAGGCAGGAATCCTTTTTGTCTTGTTGCTCCTTTGTAATGCATTTGGCACTGTGAATGCACAACTGAAAGATGTGGTGAAAGACTTTCTTTCGCAAGTGGAGGATACCATTAATGCACAAAACACTACTGTTCCGGGAGTTATTGATTCTACCCGTTTGAAAGAAATGGAAAAGCAGCTTCAGGAAGCAAGGTTGAATGAAGTGAATCTGCGCATGGAAGTGGAACAGTTGAAACTGCAATCCATTGCTTCGGACTCTTTGAAGCTGGAGCGGATGAGATCGAAAATAGACTCTATCCGTACAATCACGGTAGGTGTTCCTGTTGTGGTTGAGGGAGATACGCTTTTCACTCTTTATGCCAAACGGGGAGGATTATCGGCCCACGACCGTGCCGAGGCTTTTGCCCAGAATATCATTCGTTTGGGTAAGTTGAGGAACTTGCAACCCGACTCTGTTTATTTGGAACATACCGAGAATGTAACCGATATAATGTATAAAGACAAGGTGATAGCCTCGTTTACCGATCTCGATGGATTGTGGCAGAATACTACCCGTGACGATCTTGCAACCAAATATAAAACAGCCATTGTCAATGAATTGGTTAAGCTTAAAGAGCAGCACAGCCTTTTCCAGTTGATAAAGAGGATAGCCTATTTTGTGCTTATCATCATTCTGCAATATGCGCTTTACTGGTTTACCACTTTCCTTTACAAGAAACTGAAAAAGAAGATTGTTGCGCTGAAAGATACTCGCCTGAAACCGATAACATTCCACGGTTATGATTTGCTGGACACGGCGAAGCAGGTGAAGATATTAACTTTCTTCGCCAATATTCTGCGCTACATCGTCATACTGTTGCAGCTATTGGTTACCGTACCGATGCTTTTTGCTCTTTTTCCACAGACAGAAGGCATTGCCATTAAAATATTCTCTTATCTGTGGATTCCTGTTCGCTCCATTTTAAAAGGTATAATAGATTATATCCCCGACCTGTTTACCATTATCGTTATATGCCTTGTTGTGAAGTATGTGATAAGGTTTATAAAATACATGGCAAATGAAGTGGATGCCGGACGGTTAAAGATAAACGGCTTTTATCCCGATTGGGCAAAGCCTACTTATCATATTGTCCGTTTCTTACTTTATGCCTTTATGATTGCAATGATATATCCTTATCTGCCGGGAGCGGATTCAGGTATTTTCCAAGGTGTATCAGTCTTTGTAGGTTTGATTGTTTCTTTGGGTTCGAGCACCGTTATCGGGAATATTATTGCCGGAATGGTTATCACTTATATGCGCCCGTTCCGTTTGGGCGACCGCATCAAGCTGAATGACACGATAGGCAATGTAATAGAAAAGACCGTTCTTGTTACCCGTATTAAGACTCCGAAGAATGAGTTAGTTACTATACCCAATTCATTTATCATGTCGTCGCATACTACCAATTACAGTTCGTCTGCCCGTGATTTGGGATTGATTATCCATGCCGAAGTCACTATCGGGTATGATACCCCGTGGCGCAAAGTGCACCAGTTGTTGATAGACTCCGCAAAGATAACGGAAGGAGTTAGCCAAGAGCCGGAACCATTTGTTTTGGAAACCTCCTTAAGTGACTTCTATCCTGTTTATCAGATTAATGCTTATATCCGGGATGCCGATAAGCTGGCACAGATTTATTCCGATTTGTATCAGAATATACAAGATAAGTTTGCTGCTGCCGATGTGGAAATCATGTCTCCGCACTACACGGCGGTGAGAAACGGCAATGCTTCGACCATTCCAAAGGAAGAACAACCGGTGCAGAAGCCTACGGCTTCAAACACTTAATCAATACTTTCCTTTCATCGGAGAGCGTGGTGGCGAAGATATAAATGTCTCCGCCATCTTTTAGTTTAAGCCGTTTCCTCAGCTCGGCTACCGCTAGGGGGAAGTTGCGTACTGTGATGTTTGCTTTCTCCGTTCCGTTCAAATGCTCTTTCACTTCTTTCTTGTTCAGAGTGAAAGTACTTTCCGTTTTGAATACTCTTCCGGGAAAGTGGGGAATGTAGGTATCGGAAGTGTATAAGTGGCTGTTCGGATGAAGCTTGTCGAGTTCATATGCCTTTGCTATGCTTTTATAAGCTCCTGCTTTTAGTATGGATGCATTCGGTTCATATAAGTACTTGCCCGTTTGCTTGGCATAAGTGCAATTTACGTTTTGTTCTTCTTTCCGGGTGAACGAGAACTTTTGCATGCTGCCGTCCCTGCTTATGTTAATACAGTGTATGGGTACTTCTTTCTGTTCCACCTTATTTAATATAAGGAGTAATTCTTTGCATTCGTTGGAGGCGGAGATGATATGGACTTCGCCGGTACGTGGCAAGTCGTGAAGTGCCAGTGACAAATCCAGCATGGGAGAGAGTTTAATCATTGTTGTCTTTGCCTTGTTCAGCAAGAGAGGAGATAACTCTACGGCATCCGGTTCGCAATCGGAAATGGCAACCGTCTTGCCGCCATGCTCGTTTCTGCGTGCAGGATCGAGAAAGATGCAATCTGCCTCTTTCATTTGCTTCAGATATTCCACTCCGTCGATGTTCACCACTTGGATGTGGTTCAAACCTAAAAGGGGGAAGTTATGTTTGGCTATGTCGCACAGTTCGGTTTGCCTTTCCACATAAACGGCTTTTGTAAAGTTGCGGGAGATGAAAGCGCAGTCTATGCCGAAACCTCCGGTGAGGTCTGCAAACGTGTCGCCTTTTAATAAAGATGCTTTGTAGTTTGCCGTTGCTTCCGATGAGCATTGTTCCATGGAAAGATGTTTCGGGTAAAGCAAATCATCCGTCATGCTCCATGAGGGTATCTTATCTGCTGCTGCCTGCCGTCCTGCAATTTGTGTAATGGCAACGGGCATGTCTACGTCGGGATATTTACGGGCTTGCAGGGCAAGACCTTTCACATCATCGTGCAGATGCTCTTTGATAAATTCACGGGTTGCGGTGGATAACATCATGGCTTATATGCTTTCTTTACTGCAAAAGTAGAAATAAAAAAGGAGATTCCTCACTTTGCTGCTTGGAATCTCCTTTTAAGAACGGTTTAGGTATGAAACATTTATTTCTTCTTTAGGTCGAATATGAAGTTCATTGCTTCAAAGCCCGGATAAGCTTTGTCACCTACTTCCACATTCTCCACTGTAAGAGGGAATTTTAATAAGTTGCTTTCGTAAGCGTAGTTACCTTTATCCGGAGTAGAGATAGTCACTTTTATTTTCAGTGCTTCTTCTCCTTCTCCGATAGTCAGTTCGAGAGGTTTCGGATCGAAGGTGAGGTAAATGCTGTCTTGCTTGGCAGACATATTTGCCTTGTAGCCTATCTTGTAATTAATATCGCCAACCTTTTTGATAATATCCGGAGCCGCGTCTTCACCTACAATTGCAGTGATGATACCATCCACCGGGAATTTCTCGAAACGAACGCTATCTGTTTTAACTATGGCATCTACATCCGTGCCCTGAGGTTCTTCTGTCTCACCTTCTGCCTTCGGGGCGGGTTCAACAAAATACATTTTACCTGCATAAGTACCTTCTACATCGGTAACGGAGATTGTGGGAACTTTTGAATCATCGTCGTTATCACAAGAAGAAACGGTAATCATTAATCCTAAAGCAATTACCGAAAACAAAAGTTTGCCAAAGCCAAATGCCATTTTCATTTTACTAAATTCTTTCATTTTCATTAAATAAATTAGATTTTACTTTCTGCAAGGACTCTCCCTGCAAGTTCAATAATTAAGGTGTACGTACAAAGAGTAAATGAGCGGAGTTCAAGAATACTGCACAAAAACGTTGGGATATATTAATTTTGTTATTCGCTAACATAATTTAAACCGACTGATATGTAAAACAAAGCTCTGCATAAAGATTGTCGTTGGAGCCGTTAATTTTAATAGGCTTACGGTATATATTTTCTGATTTCCCCAGAAGAATTTAGCGTCCCACAGTTGTGGTACGATCATCCCACAATCATGAGACGATCGTCCCACATATATGAGACGACCGTCTCACAATTGTGGGACACTAAATATATCCTTACTAAGTGGAAAATATTCCTATATCTTTTAGTAAATAATGTGCTTATTATTTAAAATATTTCCATGTCTTTGCAATAGTTCTCCCGCCTATCTCAGCGTAGTGCAGTGGGAGGATTGTTGCGGAAGCATTACGATATTATTCCTGCACTAGCAACGTTCCTTTTGCTCTCCCCAATGAAATAAAAGGGATGAAAGCTTAAGAAAAGGCGGAAATAATGAAAGAGTCGAGAGTCTTGGATTCCTATCTTGCTGTTCTCGAATCGTTTGCTATCCTTTTCAAAAAAGATTATATTGAGAGAAAAATGATTATCACTTCTTCCATAAGTCGGACACTTAGTGATATATATTATCATCTCCAGTTGGATGATTACATAACCTGTTCCAATACAGTTTATCCCAATCTTGCTTCGCTTTGCAGGGAATTGTGGAAAGGTAATCTATAAAGAGAGATGAATATCGGGGGTGAGATAAGAAAAGAGTCTCTTTGAAATAAAAAACGGATTTTCCTAAGTTAATTGGAAAATCCGTAATAATAATTAGAGTAGTATGTTTACTAATTTACTCGTTTACATTACGTTTCACTTTATCAAGCGTTTTATTCTCGTAGTTCTTCCATTTATTCCATCCATTTGCCGAGCGTCCTAAAACTACTCCGGCGGCAGTGCTTGGAGATGAGAAAACATAATCGTGAGTAAATTTATATGTTTCCCCTGTTTGGATAAGTATGCCTTCTTCCAAGAGTCTTTCTCTCATATCTATTAGGAAATTATGACATGATGGTGCTGTGTTTATTTTTGCTTCGGAGTTCTTGAAAACAACGAAACCTTCATCTGTTAAATTTCCTTCTGCGAAAACTCCGTTACCTTTAAGTTTAAAAATGTCCGAAACTGTGGTTGAAACTGTTTCTCTAGAGATAGATTCAAAAAGAGGGAATCCTAAAGTTGAAAGAAGAACTTTTGCTGTATCGAAACAATCAAGCATATCTGCCTCCATACTTTCGGTTACATAAGGTCTGTTGGAAGCAGAACTGTTGTCAAGTACATAACGATTTATTTCTTTGGCTTTAGTAATTGCTGTATGTTCTAGGAATTTCACATGTGTTTTGGTGAATGCATGAGTTTTAGATATAATAACTGCTGCATAATTCCAAAAGTCTTTTTTTCTTTGATGTTCTGATAAACGAACTTTGCAGTCTTCAGCTTCTCCGATATACACCATTGGTTTTCCACCTTCGGTTTCTCCAAAAAGGAAGTAAAATCCCACATTTTCTAATTCGTTACGTTGTAGAATATAATCAAATTGGTTTCTGGGGAAAAGTATAGCTTTTACTGTACGGTTGGTAATTTCTGCTATTCTTACACCTCTCGGATTACCATCTGGTAAGAATATTTGTATGGTTTGTGGTTGTACTGGCATATTATTAGATTTAATATTATTAATAATTATTTTTTGATTCTAATATGTCTTACAAAGATAGGAAAAACAAACTTATGACAGTGAAACAATTTAATGAAGATTTATTTTTCTTTCTTTCTTATGGTTAGGTAATGGCTTTTCTATTATTGGTCTAGTTATAAATTAAAAAAGCTTATTCTTAAAATAGAATAAGCTTTTTTATTGTGGACCAGCCTGGGCTTGAACCAGGGACCTCCAGATTATGAGTCGCAAATAATTGATTTTCAGTAATTTGCTCTTCATTTCTTTTCAGGTTCATACTCCTTGATTTTCAAGCCTAAAGGTAGTATTTCTTTTTCAAATAATCTTTCTTGTTTTCTTCTATTTTCTGAAGATGCGTGCAAATTGCGTGCAATTAGATTTGCACGGTACATATAATTGGACTATTTTATTTCTCTTGATATTGAACTTTTAATAGAGTACAAATTAATATCGTGTTGATAAAATCCTAAAACAATAGCTTCATTGATATTATGTTGATGAGCAAATTGTTTTATTTTCATTTGCATTGCATGTGGAGAAATCATAGAATGTTGTTTTAAGAATGCACTCCATAAGTCTTTGCTAATTAAAGAATACTTGGCGAATTTATTTGCTTCTTCTTCACATTTATTTATTTCAGCTCCTTCGATGGAAATATATTTTTGTTCTCTATTGTTGAAAAGATGCATATAAACATGATATATTTCATGCAATAAAGCAAAGGCATAATTGTCAATTCTGTTTAATCGTAATGTTAATACAATAGTTGGGTTTTCTCCTTGCCAAAAAGAAAATCCATCAATGGGAGTTTTGTCAAATTTGGGCACTATGATAAATTTAATTCCATATCGTGATAGAATTTTTTTTGTTGTATCTATAGTATCCTTATTTATAACAAATAAATGATTTAATTCATCAATAAGATTATTTAAATTGTCGTTACTAAACTTCGTATCACACTGAATTTTCGAACTTTCATAAAAAACATAGTGTTTCCATGAAAAAATATTTATAGGCTCACTTTTCAAACGCTCAGATTTCTTAAAATAAGAAACTTCTTTCTCTTGAGAGTATAATGTTATTAGTTCTTCAACAGAGGTAACACCAAAAATTGAATATATAGTTTTTATATTCTCTGATATTTTAGTTCCTATAATATTTAATTTCTCAAAACATTTAATAGAACAATATTGAGAAATGATTTTCCAAATCTCAATATTTCTTTTCCGTTCTATTATTTTTGTATTGATATTTGCTTTGTCTATATCATATTGATTTTGTAATGATAACCAATAAGAAGCGTCTATACTTAAAATTTCCTGTAACAAAACAGCAACTTCAGGAGTTATAGCACGACGCCCCTTTATTATATCATTGAGTACGGAAGTAGGCATACCCATAAATGAAGCTAATTCTTTTTGCTTCATCTCTCTTGCATCTAATTCATCCTTAATGATTTCTCCCGGATGAATTGCTATGCAAGGTACACAATCGTTTAATTTAAATTTAGTCGCCATAATGGTTGGATATTTCTATTAATTCTATATCTGTAATTATCAATGAACTGTCTATGGTAGAACTTTTAAATATTAGCCTCCAACGTCCAGTACATCTAACCGATTCAAAGTCCTTTAAATCTCCTTTTAACCGTTCATAATGCAAACTTCCAATTCTGAATAAATCTTCTATTCGTTTGGCTGCCCTTAAATGATTATATGCTTTTATATAACCTTTAATAACATCCTTAGGAAGTCTTTTGTATCTTTTGTCATTGGTGCAACCCACTTCCAACAACTCTATTAATGCTTCATCTTCTGTATAGATATTCATGCAATTTCATTATCTTTCTGCAAAGATAAGAATTTTATTTTTTGTGATAACAAATTTCATGGTATAAATTATCAAATTTGATAATTATACAGTATTGTATTATACATTAAATAAACGATAGAAAAGACATATTGTTTATTTATAAACGCTTTTTCAAATCATTAATGTACGAATTATTGAGAGGATATTGATTTTCTATTTCTTGAAAATAAGAATTTAGTTTCTTTGATAAAAAGTGTAGTATTATATCATATAATTTGCATCTTTGCTTAAACCTCTTGAAGAAAATATCTAAACTATTCAAAAGGCTTCAAAACGTTTCAAACCCGTCTATATTTCCCTCAAAAAATAGATATATAGATTATTGCAAGCAATTCCACTTGCATGTAATTACTAAAAATCATGTTCAATTATTCTAAAGATGGTGTCGTAGTTTCTACGGTACTGGGTGCACGTACAATCAACAAGGAGGGTAAATATCCTGTTAAAATCAAGGGTTATTATCAGAAGAGGCCAAAATATGATTCCATTGGCATTTGTATGACAAAAGAAGAATGGAACAAGCTGCCGGGCAGTAAATCGTTTGAATACAGAAAAATCAAACAAGCCATTGAAAGCTGTTTTTCTTTAGTCCGGATGAATGTTGAAGCACTGGCAGAAAAGGGAATATTCTCTTTCAATACGCTTAATTTACGTTTGGGAAAGGCAACCGGAGACACTCTAAATAGTGTCATAAGAGCAAAAATTGAGGAATTGAAAAGCGAAGATAGAATCGGAACAATGCAATTCTTCAAATGTACTTTAGTTATGGTTGAAGAAGTTGGAGGAAAAGATATTCCGTTCAGTGCCATTACTGTTGAATGGTTGCAGAAATGTGAGAAACTTTGGTCAAAGACAAGAAGCGTTTCTACAATCGGTATGCACATGAGGAATATTCGTACTTTGATGAATGAAGCAAAGAGAGCCGGAGTTATCAAAGAGTCGCAATACCCATTTGGAAAAGGCTTGTTTGAGATAAAGACCGGTATTGGAAGAAAGAAAGGCTTGACAAAGAAACAGTTGAAAGCTATTTTCGATTATAAGAGCGGAAATGAAACGACTAATAGGTATAAAGACCTTTGGATATTCATTTACTTGTGTAACGGTATCAATCCGACAGACATGCTGAAACTAAAGTTCTCGGATATTGTGGACGGTGAGATATGCTTTGTAAGGCAGAAAACAGAGCGCACAACAAAAAACAGAAAAGAGATACGAGCAACTATTTCAGTACAAATGCAGGCTGTCATTGATAAATGGGGAAATAAGCCTCTACCTGACAATTATATATTTCCATATATGAAAGGGAATGAAACGGCAATTGAAGCTAAAGCCATAACTCGTGATGTAGTAAAACGAATAAACAAGCGTATGAAGTTGATAGGTGAAGAATTGGGAATCGGCAACATTACCACATACACCGCAAGACACTCATACGCAACCGTATTGAAACGAAGCGGAGTCAATATCTCGTATATAAGCGAGTCTTTGGGGCATACCGACTAAGAACTACAGAAGCATATCTGGCGAGCTTTGAGAAAGAAGAGCGAACTAAGAACACCAACCTTTTGACTTCGTTTTTATAGCCTATATAGCTTATATGAGCTGTCTTCTCTCTTTGCCCGGTAATACCTACTCATTAGGATAACCGAGCTTTCTTTGTGCTAAATTACTGGTGCGAGGGCTTAATAATATAGTTAAAATACCCTATTCCCTTATATTCTGACAATATCGTGGATATATGTATTAACCGAAAATTCAATTACTCGGAAAATTATTAATGTCAAAATAAATAAAGTTATGACACGTAAGAAAAGAACCCAAGAAGAACAACCTTTGACTACTGAGGTTGTAGGAGCTAAAAAGAAATCTCCAAAGAAAAAGAAAGCAGTAGAAGAAAAGCCTGTTGTTGTTCAAGAACAGGAAGCGAGCGTAAACGAGCCTACTACCCAAGAAGACGTTGCGGAGAATACTCCAGAGAAAAGAGAGTATACCATTGACGAGCTTATCGATATGTTAGGGCCGGATATTGAGTGCGAGGATGAAACAGAGGTTGAAGATACTTCTTCACCAGAGAAAGAAGATAACGGGGAAGATATATTTGCCACTTTGGATGATTGGACCGAAGATGACGATGAAGAAGAATTTTCAGATGAAATCATTGATATGTTTGATAAAACACTTGAAGAGAAAGGACTCGGTGACGCTTACTTTGAGCGGTTGGAAAGGAATATCAAAGAACATGAGGAAGCTCAAAGGGAACGCGAACTTTATATTGATGAAGTCAAGTGGATATTACTTATTATTACAACGATTGGATTGCTATTGGCAATATCATTAAGAATATGTTTGATGAGGAAGGTAGGGCTTTATTCCATAAGGTTAGTAGTTTTTATCCCAATTATGACTATGATGAAACTGATAGTGAATATTCCGCTATGATAGTGGGGCAGTATCGATATAACAGTGACCGCTTATTTGAAATAGCCGCAAAATACGGGCTCATTCCTCCTATCAAAAAGTGATTTTGAGAATAAAAGGGATAACTATCGGTGTGTAGCTTATCCCTTTTATTTGTATTATACTATCGGTGAAAAACCTCAACCGGTAAGGCAATAGTTATGAAAGAAAGAAACGAGATGAAATGCGATGTAATTTACCGGTGTGTTTCGTTTATCATTGATTATCAGTACTTCTCGGAAGCTGTGTGCAAATTGTGTGCAATGAACTTTTGTGTGCAAAGAAAAAAGCCGCTACAAATCTCTTTGTAACGGCTTGATTTCCTTTGTTTTATGCTTTGTGGACCAGCCTGGGCTTGAACCAGGGACCTCCAGATTATGAGTCTGTTGCCAAGCACGACAAATCCTGCGGATTTATCGTGTGTAACCAACTGAGCTACAAGTCCTTTTAAGCGTTTGTAAACCTGTTAATGAACTCTATTAAGAACGTATCGGTAAACCAGCGGTAAACAATCGTTCTTGTTGCAAAGTTAGTCAATGTTGCACTGTTATGCAATAATTATATCTTATAATTGGAGTTGCTCCAATCACTTTTTTACCTACGTGGAAGTATTATAGTTTTTATAAAATCTCGTGCTTGGCAGAATCAGATTATTCATCATGCTGTATAAATCCGATTTTTCTGCGTGGCTTTTCTTCCAATTTCTTCTTAGCTTGCAGTTCTGCTAATGTCTGATTAATGAGTTCCAACTGCATTCGTGTATCATCATTAATATCGTTGTAATCAGCGAATACTTCTTCTATGTAGCCTTTCAACTCTTTCATTTGCTGTTCTAATTGTCCTACTCTGTCTATTTGTGGGGCTGCTGTAATCAGTTGTCTCATGGCAACAAAAGCACGTACAATCAAAACACTTGTTTGAATGGCAATATCGCTTCTTAATACACTGGAAAGCATTACAACTCCATGCTCTGTAAAAGCCAGTGGCATAGCGGACTTAGGTCGTTTCATTCGTGATGTCATCACAAATTGTGATGAGATAGATTCCCATTCCTCTAATGTAAGTTGAAACATAAAGTCTTTAGGAAAGCGTTCTATGTTACGCTTGACTGCTTGGTTAAGTACACGAGTTTCTACTTGGTACATTTCTGCAAGGTCGAAGTCAAGCATTACTTTCTGACCTCTGATTTCATATATCTTGCTTTGAATTACTTGTAATTGTTCCATTGATTTAATCTTTCGTGGTGCAAAGGTAACCAACTCTGTATAATGTAAATAGAATGTACGGATAAAATTTCAGTATATGGCATAAAAAATATTTCTGCATGGTTAAGGCTCTTATTCTATTTTTGTTTGTTTTCGATTTTGACTTTCGTATGATTCTGAATACTGTTGTATATGTGAAACTTAAAATTTTGTAGCTATGAAAGATTCAATGAAAAAAGATGCAAGGGTATGCCTTATACCCGATTACATGGAAACGCACACTATTACCACTTATAGATTAGCAAGTGATAAATTTCTCCGCACATATTTTCCTGAAAGTGCGTATGGACTTACCCCTAATCCATCCATGAAGTTCAAAAAGAGAAAGCGTTAATGATTTGTTCAGAACTGAAAAAAGCCAACT
>ERZ826016.1242-NODE-1242-length-25069-cov-18.997282_pt1 | contig 25069 bp, 19 predicted proteins | sample MGYA00519872_ERZ826016 | MGnify/ENA primary metagenome ERZ826016 (study PRJEB31778, sample SAMEA3449218) | human gut metagenome | biome: human gut; feature: human-associated habitat; material: faeces | place: United Kingdom | collected 2010/2012 ... | reverse complement strand
AGCAACATTGATTAAATATGGATCATCTGCAAAATCAGATATTTCATCATCCACAGTAGATATAATAATATTCTCTTTTTCCTTACCCTGGAACTTATGCACCGTAGCCGCATCAATATCTGTAATCTCCTTGCTTAATGCTTCTACCTGATTTTTGTATGGTGCAATAATTCCCGTTTCTTTCGGATTTGAAACATATTTGGGTATAATCTCATTTTTAATAACATCTATCTGGCGCTGACTATAATGGTTACGTTCATGATTTCCCGCTACCGTTTTTACTACCGATAAAACATCCTCTTCACCCTTATCCGTTGTCATAATAATCAATTCACCACGATAGAATTTCTGGTTACAGAAATTTATTATTTTAGGGTGACACCTATAATGTTCCCGCAGCAATGTTTGTGTTACGTTTGGCATAACATCCAAAATGGATTGCAGAAAACTGTTTGTATACTGATATCCTTCACTCACATTAAAACTGTCAAATATAGCTTTTGCTTTTGCCTTTATATCATCTGTAACAACATTAGGAAGTTGCTTGGTATCACCCACAATAACAACATTCCTTGCACAGGACAATGCCAACGCACCAGTTGCAATATCTACCTGTGATGCCTCATCCATGATAAGGTAATCATACACCACATCTGAATTCAGGCTGTTTCTTGATGAAAATGTTGTACTTAATATAACCGGATACTCAGCCAGTACATCGTATGGTTCCTTCCACAAATTATCTTCACTAAAAGTTTTCCTACTACTGTTACCTTCATATTTCCTTGCCAGTTTGTCTTTTAGGACAACCATTGACTGATTGCATAAATCCTCAAGCAAATTCTTATTAACACTATTTAAATACTTTTCAATATCTACAATTTCCGCAGACAACTCCGCCTGCTTCGCACGATAATACATTGCCTGGAAGGTTGTAATTATCTTTGAAATATCCTGCTTATAAATGCTCCAATCGGTTACTCCATATTTAAATAAGGCTTTTATCTTAAACCAAAATCCTATTGACGTTTTCTCTTCTGAAATCGACTGGCACTCCTGCCACAATACCATCCATTGCTTTGAAGATAGTTTTTTCTTGAACTTAATACTATCTGTATGAACATCTGATTCTTTAACATATTGATTAAAATATTCCTGTTCAGTAACCAACTGTGAAAATTCCTGCCTTAAACACGCTAATTTTTCCTGCTTATCGAAAACACTTTTTAACTGACTGGATTGCTCTGCTATTTCCTTCTGCAAAACACTTGGAGCTTCTCCCGTTTTCCACGACGAAAAGTCGGGATAAGCGGCGTCCTGATGCTCAACAAATAATTTCTTATTTTTAGAACTTCCTAATGTCGCAGCAATAAAACCTAAATTGTATTTTGGAGAAGATAATTTTTCATATACATTTTCTGTTGCCGAATTATTATTGGATACTATCTGTACCGTTTTCCCTTGCATTAATATATTGGCAATAATATTCAATATCGTCTGTGTCTTTCCTGTTCCTGGAGGTCCCTGTATAACACTAATCTGATTCTCCATGGCATTTTTTACAGCCTTATACTGACTGTTATTGCATCCAAATGGGAAAATCGGAATGTATTCGCATCCTGTTCTTTTTCCTTGCAATGATGATGGATTCAAATACTTTGCTAAAGCTACATCACTACCCACAAAAGAAATCTTGTCAAACCTCTTAGACAATAGTTTTTCACCAGTCTCTTCATTCCTAAGATTACTCAAACCTGCAATTTGCTTTATATATTCAAATACATTTGATGACTGACTTTGATTAAGACATGACTCTATAATATGCAAGTCATTCCGACGATAATCTCTTTCACTACCATCGCCAAAACAAATGTGCCAATAAGACTCACTTCCGCTTCTAAATACATATATTGCATTAATATCAAAGAACTCTCGTCCTTCTCTGCTAATCCGATACATGTTAGGATTCAAAACCTCCGGATCAGTCAACTTTTCCACATTCAAATATGCATACGAGTATGTTTTTCCATTATTGAATTTTACATCCCATTTTTGGGTATTTCTATTGTAACCACATGACATTATTTCGGATGTCTTTATTTCACCCTTGATAATGACCATATAATATCGTGTATTCATCTATTCCTTAATCTTCCTTCCATGTCAATTTTCTACTTACTCTACCAGCTCCATTTCATCTTCCATTTTTACAAATCCGTATCTCTCATACAAAGGTCGTCCCATATCCGTTGCCTCTAATGCAATCTGTAACGCACCCTGTTCCTTCGCATCCTTCACCAGTAAATCCAATGTGTTAATTGCAATTCCCTGTCTGCGATATTCCGGTGCCGTATACATATTCATAATGTACGCCTTTTTACCGGTCGGATTATGGTAGGTCGGCATAACCTGATAAAAGCTTACACCGCCCGCTCCAATAAACTTTCCGTTATCATACACCAAATATGCAATATGCTCTCCGGTTTCCAACGCACGCCTATAATATGCATATGATTCCTCCTCCACAACGGACATATCCTCATCATATGGCAACTTATTTGCTGCACGAAGGACAATAATCCTTGTTCTTACCAATTCGTCGATATCTTCCATTGTTGCTCTTTTATATTCAAATTTTTGTATCATTCTGCACCTCTGTCACTACATCAAAACTCCGGCAATTCCAAAAATATAACCTCATTCTCATTTGCTACACCTGTATATATTTTGTCTGAATACTGTCCTATTGAACAATAATGATTCATAACATACCTTGCTGTGTATGGCATTTCCAGTTCATCCAATTGTTTTAGAGAAAACCATTTCAATTCTCCTTCATTCGAGGCCAAATCATCACTAACTTCTTCATTAAGTATTGCGAAAAAATAGTAATTTTGTCTTATCTCCCCTTTCGTTCTTCGTAAGGTAACATATCTAAGAGAAAGATTCCGAATATTATCTTCATGAAGTCCTAGTTCCTCATTCATCTCTCTTAATACACAAGCCTTTGCATCATTTAGCTCAAATTCTTCAAAATGACCTCCGGCAGAACCTGTCCATACATCACTTACAACTCTTCCGCCCTTTCTGAATAAGAGCAGTACTTTATCATCCTTTAATAAGTAAATTGACGTCATATTTCTTAACTTTCCTGTCATAACTCAAACACTCACTTTCTGCCCCAATGATTTAGGTGTATACATATTTCACATATCAATCCACTGTATAAATGCGGTCTTGTCTGAACTGTTATAACCGGCATTTTGATAAAAATTCAATGTACTTTCTTCCTTTGAACCTGTAAGCAACATCATCTTGTAGCAATGATTCTCTTCTGCAATTTTCTTGGCAAAATTTAGGCAATCTGTAGCATAACCATTCTTTCGATACTTCCCATGTGTTACCACATTTTCAACAAATGCATATGGACGAACATTTCTTGTGAGATTGGGAATAATCACACATACGCAGGATGCCACGATCTTGCCATCAGTCTCACAAACAATAATATGATGATTTGCATCATTCATAATATTGTCCCATGTGCTTCTTAAATGCTCTGAATCTTCCGGAATGCTTTTTTCATGAAGATAAAGGTAAAGCTGTAATATTTCATCTAAATCATTTTTGTTTGCTTCTCTAATCATTTTTTTCATCCAATCTATATCTTAAAGTTCCATCAGCCCGTTTTCGTCAAAGTAATAAATATTCTCTTTCTTATATCCATACTTTGAATCTGGAAATGCTATGTGCGGTTCAAATGTAAAATACTTTACATCACCAAGCTTCGTCATATTACCTTTTTCAATGTAAACTCTATCACCTTTGGTTTTTACAATGGAATGTCCCAGATTGCCCATAAAATCAAGATTCACAAATCCATTTTCTACGATGTACTTATTCATATGATAGTACAATTCCTCAAAGGTTGTTTCCTTCGTAGCAAAACGTAACAATTCTGCATGTAATTTCTCTTCCATCTGGAGACCGCTTTTCCATTCCGGATTTTCAATCAGCCCTATATCCTCTACAACCTTGCCATTCTCCATAATAATAGTTCTTGCATAATCTCCCCAGATATTACCTGCCTGTGGACTTAAATCAATGGTTATTATATCGTTGTTTCCTATAACTCTATCCGAAGTTACATACTGCTTACCTGATACAGAAACGCATGTTTCATCTCCTGCAAATACAAATGCACCAACATCCCAATACCAGAACGAATCTGCACCCAACTCTAACAGTTTTTCCTCAGATAACTCTCGAATCTCAAGTAAATTCATTCCCGGCTTGATAGTATTCTTTATGTATTCTATAGTCTGTTTTGCTGACAACTGTATCTGGCTATAAGACTGCCTTTCTATCTGCATATACTTTTCAATCAATTTAGGCTGAATCAACGGATATGTCCAGTTTTGTGGCAACTCATCCATAAGTACAACCTTTTCCATCTCACTATCCAGTTGACCTGAAAATTCCCTTATCTCCGCAAAACATAATAATCCAAATGTTTCCTCACCGTTCTCATTTACACTATTCTTACCCGTGACGGAATAAACGCATATTGGCTTAATATCAAACCGGATAGCACCTGTTTCTTCCTGAAGTTCTCTCTTAGCAGTTTCCAAAATATCTTCTCCAACTTCACGATGACCTCCCGGAGCCTCATAGGTATCTCGTTCCTTATGTTTGCAAATTACCCATTTGCCATTGCTCTGTGAAATAATTACTGCAAATTTCAATAGTGAATCATCTACTGTATCATAAAATTTTACTTCCAACATATCACTTTTCTCCTTCCCATTCTGCCATAAACTCTTCAAGAAAGTCCTCCATAACAGCTTGTCTATGCATAGCCATTTTCTTTGCGGACTCAGTATTCATCATATCTTTAAGCAGCAAGAGTTTTTCATAAAAGTGATTAATACTTGTAGAATTATGGTTCTGATTATAATCCGCCTTATTCATATTAGTCATAGGTTTTATATCCGGATCATGTATTCTTCTTCCTTTACTACCACCATATGCGAATGTCCTTGCAATTCCAATAGCTCCTATAGCATCCAGTCGGTCCGCATCCTGCACACACTTTCCTTCTATGGTATCAGGTACGACTGAATCAGTTCCTGCGAATGAAACCTCATCTATAATTTTACATACAACCTTTATTATTTCCTCATCTACCTTATTTGCCATCATAAAATCAACTGCATTTTTCTTGGTAGCATAAGTGTCCGGAGAAAGCTTAATATCGTCCACATCATGTAACAGAGCTGCCAACTGCACTGTTTTAACATCTGCATTTTCCTGTTTTGCAATTTTAGTAGCCAGTTTATATACTCGTATCGTATGATAATAGTCATGACCACTACTGTCTCCCGAAAATATACCTTGTATAAATCTCTTTTCATTATCTGTCATATTTTCTCCTAATCAACCTAACAAAGCAATATATTGATTTATGAAAGTCATTACTCTCCCCACAAATAGAGCCAAACTAGAGCCATTTGATAAAACAAATGCCGGAAACCCGCATAAATACAGGCTTTCGGCATTTTAATCCGTTATTCAAACTCGGCAAATCCGAAGATATTACTAAATGTATTTGTTTAGTTTCCATCTCTTTTCTGCCGTTATTTTATCTCTGTTACATATATTATTTTGGCTCACTGATTTTCTGTTGCTAATTTGTTGCCATAAAATCTATATTATCCTGATTTTGGAGATACCCTGATTTCAAAAGGGGAGTCTATTTCCCCCTTGAAAAGCACCTCGCTCTCCCCCTACTGTATTTTTTCTTTAGAATGGAGAGTCAGGGAGTTGCCTTTTTTGATATTGGTTGAACCATCGCATTAGCTTCGCGTTGTTTCGTATTCCAATCACATATTTCAAAATTTTCATTGTACCATCTTATATTGGACATTCCATATACATTTCCCATTTTTAATCCTTGATAATATGCTTGTCCATCTACAATCGTTCCATGATACATGCCATTGAATTTGCTTCCATTATATAGACCAACTAGTTGCGGAATCCCTCCTGTATGCTTATCCTTGACATTTTTTACAATATCACAAAAGCAATGGAAATAATTTCTACTTGTGCTTTCGTTATTTCCATTTTTGAACCTCAAAAAGTTCTCATCATATTCTTTTTTCCCACTTCCATCTGAAAAAAGGTTCTTTGACTTCTTAAAATCAGTTTGTATTTTTATGTTCTCCCATATTATTCCATTCCAAAAGTATACGTTCGCATCAAATATTCTTTTTTTATTTCGCCCTATATGATATATTTTAATAATTCCATTATTAAGTTTGTATGCTGAATGTGCTCTTTTGATTTCATTAAAAATAATCTCACTTCTATCTTGATAATCCATATCTGCTGATAACAGCATTCCCACATCACACATACTTGTTAAGCGAGTTAATATCTGATATGTAAATAATGTTTCTCCACAATACCCTAATATATCAGGAGTATTTTTTAATGCAAATGTCTTTTGGCTATAATCATAAAAGTTCCTATTATCAGAAATTCTACTATCACTGGCTATATATGCAGAACATGGGCCTCTCTGATCACAAGCCAACCATCCTACAATTAATGTCATTTTTACTAATTCCTCTTTGCAAATCCATTCTAAAAATCCATAAACTTTATGAACTTTTAGAGTGGATTTGCACCACTATCTTTTATCATCTGATAAACGTCTTACTCTTAGACCACTAGAACCATGTTCAGTATTATTTTATCACTCTTGCCCCCATTATACAACATATTTCCAACTTGAGCACTTGTCCCACCACGTTTTTTATACTATACTGATATCATCAAATCGAAAGAAGGTACTCTCATGACAAAACAGGAAATCAGCGAGATCAAAAAGCTGTTCACCCCGAAAAACTGCTCCATCACAAGGATCTGCGGATGCTACGTGGATGGAGAGAAGAATAAAAAGACGGAATTAAAGCAGGCGTTTCTGGCATTGCCGGAGGAGGAAATGTTCAAGTATTTCGAGATTCTGCGTAAGAGTCTGTCCGGCACCATCGGCAAAAATCTACTGAATCTGGAATTCCCGTTAAAGAGTGAAACGGAGGGCGGCACGCAGGAATTTCTCCTGCGTCTCAGAGACAGCCGTCTGAAGGACGATGCATTGCTTGAGCAGTTCTATGACCGTATCATCGAATCTTATGAATATGTGGGCAATTATCTGATCCTGCTGATCCACGATGCCTACGATGTGCCGGGACGCACCAGAGACGGTATCGAGATGGAGGATGCTTCCGATGAAGTCTATGACTATATCCTTACCTGCATCTGTCCTGTGGATCTGTCCAAGCCGGGACTAAGCTACAACGCAGTGGAAAACACCTTCCAGAACCGTATTCGCGACTGGGTGGTAGGTATGCCGGACGCTGCTTTCCTGTTCCCGGCTTTCAATGACCGGAGCACCGATCTGCACAGCACTCTGTACTATTCCAAGGATGCCGAGGAATTAAAGGAGAACTTCGTGGATCTGATGTTAGGCTGTCCTCTTCCTCTGTCCGCAGGCGGTCAGAAGGAAACCTTCCAGTCTCTGGTGGAGGAGACGTTAGGCGATACCTGTGATATCGAGACGGTGAAAAATATCCACGAGAAAATGAATGAGATTGCCCAGGAACATAAAGAAGATCCCGAACCTGTGGTATTGGATAAAAATGAAGTAAAGACCATTTTTGCCAGCAGCGGTGTAGCCAATGACCGCATGGAGGTCTTCGACCAGTGTTTCGATGCCACTGCCGGTGAATCTACTTCCCTCATGATGACCAATGTCTACAATCCCCGCAGCTTTGAGGTCAAGACACCGGATGTGGTCATCAAGGTCAATCCTGAGCGCACGGATCTCGTCAACACGAAGCTGATCGACGGCAGACAGTGCCTCGTCATCGAGCTGGATGGCAATATCGAAGTCAACGGTATCGCCGTACGGGCTGCCGGAAGCGGGGCCTCTGATAATTCCATAGAAGATTAACACATCTTTACTATATTCATGAAGTCAGGGGCAAAAACCCCTGACTTTGTTGCCTACGAATTGTTCCGTGCTGCGCACTCCCGCTTCTCCGCTCCGTTTCGGTCCGTGCTAAGCATGTGGGCTTAGACCTTTTGACCCTGGTATCATATACATTGCATTATGATGCTCTCGCACTTAGGATATCCGATCTGAGAGCTGTTCAGGGACAACGTATAATTATCTGCCATCCCCCATTTCTGATCCGTATAAAAATTGTAGTTTGTTCTGCGCCTTTTATCTGTATCATTTATCTTTTTTACTGCATCAGCTTCACTGACATTGTATAGTTTGCAGATGCGCTGTACCTTTTCCGCCATATTACCGTGTATGAAAACATTCAGTACATCATCTCTGCTTTTTAAGATAAAATCCGCATTTCTTCCTATGATCACACAGCTTTCCTTTTCAGCAATTTCCAGGATCACTTTTCTTTGTGCCTCATACACTATGTCCTCGATCGATTTCCCGGTAATGTCACGTCCTGTAAAGGCATAGGCAAACATGCCTTTCTTAGGAGATAACTCTGCATTTTCCTGAATATATTTCGGTGAAAGTCCCGACTGTTCTGCGATCTGTCCTATGATATCCTTATCATAATAAGCAATACCAAGTTTTTTTGCCACTTCTTCACCGATAAAACGGCCTCCGCTTCCAAACTCTCTGCTGATTGTAATGATCCTTTTTGTCATAGCTGCTTCCTCCTTAACCTAAGCTTTCTACTTTGTTCCTTTCGATTTTCTTTAAAAATACATATCCTGCCAGACATGCTATAAACTCCGTAATGAGAAATGACCACCAGATCAGAGAAACTCCCGTCTGTCCGTTTCTTACAAAAATGGAGAATATCCCGGCAAGCGGTAATATAATGACAAGCTGTCTGAGCAGTGAAATCACAAGGGATTCCAAGCCTCCGTCCAATGCCTGGAAAATTCCCTGATATGCCACATTGATCCCTGCAAAAATAAAGCTGATGGAAATAATTCTCATTGCTCCGATAAAATACTCTCTTGACTGTCCTGCATTAAATAAAGCTGCAAAAGCCCCCGGGCATATTTCCGTGATCGCCACTCCTATAACCATAAGCAAAATCGTATATAGCAATCCATATCTAATGCCATCCCGGATTCTCTGTTTACTATGCATTCCATAAGCAAAAGCGATGATTGGCGTGATCGCATCTCTAAGTCCGAAAGCAAGAAATAACACAAACTGCTGTACCTTATAGAACAATCCATATGCTGTCTGCGCCGAAGGACTGAATTTCAAAATCAGGTTCATCACATAAACCATGATAGACATAAGTGCCTGTGCAATAATGGCCGGCAGCCCGATCGCATAGATTTCCCTGATGATCCCGCCATCCGGCTTCATATATTTCACACCATGCTCAAATTCCTTATTGCATTTTATGTGGAAGACAAACAACAGTACCGCAGACGCAACCTGACCGATCACAGTGGCATAGGCAGCTCCCTTTACTCCCATTTCAGGGACAGGACCGATACCATAAATCATAATCGGATCCAGAATAATATTGACCACTGCCCCCACAACCTGGCCGATTGTGGAATACAGAGAACGTCCTGTTGCCTGCAGCAACTTTTCAAATAATGAAAAGAAAATAATGCCAAATGCAATCACGCAGCATATTCTTAAGTAGTCTGTTCCCATGGAAATCACTTCCGGATCAACTGTCTGTGATGAAATATAAGCTTTTACCCCAAATATTCCAAACAGCAGACATATTACATAGATGAGTACTCCGAGAAATAAACTGTTGCCTGCAACTTTCGATGCCTTTTTCCCATTTCCCTGTCCAAGTGTTCTTGCAAGCAGCGCATTTGTCCCTACTCCGGTTCCGATCGCAACTGCTACCATAAGCATCTGAACCGGGAACACCAGCGTAAGTGCATTGAGTGCAGACTCACTTCCCGATCTCATATTTCCAACAAAGGCGCTGTCCACAATGTTGTAAACCGCCTGCAACGCCATAGATAATATCATCGGTATTCCCATCTTCACCATGAGCTTATTTACCGGCATCTCCTTCATCTTGTTACTTTCTGCCATCTTCATTTCATCCTCCTTGTTTTGTTTTTTTGCACAAAAAAAGTGTGTGCTCACCGCATAAGCTGGACTTACGCTGATAAGCTACACACTTTTTATTGCATTATATTTTTATTTTTTCAAAAAGTCAAACAATTTTTTCAGGGTTAACTTTATTCCCTGCTGCCATGGCAGGTAAAATAAATCACCTGATACTCTTTTGCGATCTCTGCAAGGAACCGCATTGCTCCCTTGGTCCGGTTCTCATCCAGATTCACAAAAGGGTCATCCAGAATCAAAAACGGTTTCTGTTCCTCATACATGGCTTCCACCAAAGCAAGTCTCATACAGATACCGATCAGGTCACGGTTGCCCAGACTCAGATATCCGATGTCTCGGGGCATATTGCCTTCAACCACCTGCAATCTGGTATTGGCATCCATCTGATAATTTTCGCATTCCGTTCCCGTGAGAATTCTGTAATATTTCCGGAACCCCTGCATGACAGGTTCTGTATATTTCGCAGTGAACGAACTCTTTGCCTGTTCCAACAGATTTTTTGTCATTCCAAGCAATTCATATTGTTTGAGTCCTTCCTCTGTCTTCTCCTGCAACGCTTCCAGCTCTTCCTTCATATTTTCCACATTATCCCAGGATTCCTGCAAGTCGGAAAGTTGCTTCTGATAGCTGTCAATGGTCTGAAAACGTTCTTCCATACGCTCTGAAAGGACCTGCATTTCATCTGCCAGGCTTTCCAGGGATTCCTCTCCCTCCGGGACCTTCAGTGCCAGAAGTGCCGGAATGTCCTCTTTCGCTTCAAACGCTTTTATCTCCTGCTCGATTCTCCTATATTCTTGTAACTCCTTCTCATAATCCTTTCTATGACTTTCCAGTTCTGCCAACTGTTCTTCCGGATGCTCCTCCGGAATCAGCTGCAACGACACAAAATAGTCTTTTACCTGTTCTTCCAGCGCTTCGTATTTCTGTTTTTGCTGTAAATATTTCTTTTGTTTTTCCAGTAAAAGCTGTCTTTGTCTGCACTTTCCCGCCAGTTCATGCAATGCCGCAAGATAATTTTGTGTTTCCGGTACTTCTCCGTATTCTGCAAAAAACTGCTGCAAATCTTTCTGCAATGCGGCAATTCTCGCAGTCTTTTCATCCGATCCGTCCTGCTTCTGCCGCTCCAAAAGTGCCTCGTAATCTTTTCTCTTATTCTGCAGTTCCACAAGCCATGAGGTCAGTTCCAGTCCTTCCCGAAGTCCCCAGCGAGTGCAGAAATCCTCAACCTGTCCTTCCGCTATGCAGACCTGTGTCTCAAGTTCTTCCATTTCCTGTTCCAAATAGGAAAGCTCTGTATTTTCTCCCGTTTGGACTTTGGATCTGCCTGCTGTAAACAACAGTGCCACTGCCACAGCTGCAATTCCCAGTACGATCAGGACTCCTCCGATCACTCCCTGTCCCAATAGGATCACAGCAAAACCGCCAAGCGCTAAAAGAATGCCCAAAAGTAACAGCATTTTTTTCCTTTTACCTGCTTCTTCCTGCTCCCGTAAGCATCTGGCATCTTCCTGTGCCTGTATGGATTGCAGGGTTTTCCTCTGTATTTCTTTCGCCTGCAGAAGACTTTTTCCTTCATTGCGGTTCGTCCAGGCATTTTTTACACTGTCGATCTCCGCCTCCTGTGGCATTCCTTCCGCAAAATATCCGGAAAGTTCCTCTAACCGTCTGCTCTCTTCCCCTGACAGGGCATTTTTTCTTGTCGCGCTTTCCAGGCTCTCAAGTTCTTGTGCCTCAGCATATTTTTCTTCCAGCCTGGCATTGTCCACCATGGGAAAATTATCTTTTAACTGCGCCTGTTCTTCCACTGTCAGGCAATAGATTTCCATTGCCTTGCGGACAGAAATCCCCTGATTGCAGACGGCTGTTTTTTCGCGTAATTCCTCCCCTTTCGGTATCACGCCGTTAAAATAGCTTTCCGCTTCTTTTAAAGTCTGCTGTCTCTGTGCCATTTTTGCACGCAGATCCAGGTACTTCTCTTTTTTCGCCTGTTGATCCTTATAAATTCCCAGTTTCTTTTGTCTCTCCTGCAGTTCTGTCAGTTCCGCAGAAAGCTTTTCTCTCTCCTCGATCGCCGCCTTTTTCCGGGTATCAATACTTTCCATCGTATTCTGTATCTCCTGCCCGTTACGGATCTGCGTCTTCAGTTCCGTAATGCGGTCCCTGCTCTGACGGAGCGATCCGGTCTTACGAGAGGGTGACATGCTGTTTAACAGATCGTTCAACCGCTTGTCCGCTGTCTCAAAATTATTGATATCGTCCGTATTCTCCGCCAGATTTCCGATTTTGGCATTGATGCCGTCCGTAACAAAGGTCTCGCAGTCATTCTGTGAGATGAAAATCGTCCGTTCAAAGGATCCTGCATCAATCCGGAACAACTCTTCTCCCAGATTTTGTGTAAAATCTCTGCATGGCAGATTTGTTTTCGTATCTGTCAGCTGAAATTCATCTTCTGCGCTTTTACTTCCGAAGGTTCTGCGGACAGAATATTGCTTTCCTTCACTTTCAAATTGCAGTTCTCCGCCGTAGACGCCCTTTTGCCAGGGACTGTATCTCTTCCTCTCATTTTCCAGTGGATCTCTCTTCCCTTCATTCCGGAATCCGAACAGCATTACCCGCAAAAAAGCCGCCAGTGTGCTTTTTCCCCAGCCGTTTTCCTCACAGACGGTGTTGCAGCCATCTGTAAAGTCATATGTAAAATCACTTAGCTTTCCAAAATTCTCAATGTGACATTTGATGAGTTTCATGCGTCCAGGATCTCCTCTCCGGCCAGTGCCTGCAATCCGTAATGTATCACTGTCGCCTTGTCCTCTTCCGGCATATCCGCTCTGCCCATGACAGTACGGATAAACTCTCCCTTTAAGGACTTGTCCTTTGCAAAAGCAGCATAATCCACCAGATACGCAGAGTTGTCCTTAATCTTCACAAAATAAAAAAGGTGGCTGAACTGATGTAGCAGAAAATCAATATCCTTTTCACTTTCCACATCTATTTTCCCGACCAGTTCATACTTGATCAGACTTTTCTCCGGGTAACCTTTCCCGGTTGTCTCATCTCTCATCCGTTCCATGATTTCCGTCGTGGATTCACAACCGGTAATATCCACCGGAATGGTATAGAGCTTCCGGGATGCGAAAGGAATAAAAGTACTGTCAATTGTACCTGTCAGCTCATCAATGTCAAGCATCACAAATCCATGCTCTCCGCATTCGTCAAACCCTCTGCCCTCCAGACAGCCTGGATAGCAATAGACGCCTCTCGCATCCAGACGCTCTTTTTTATAGCTGTGGATGTGTCCCAGGGCAAGATAATCAATTCCCTTATTTTTCAATGCCGTCAGATGAATGATCTCCGCCTTATCTCTTGCACTGTATTCCGATTCCTGCCCATGCAGGACTACAATGTTGCATTGATCTGCGTCCAGAGACAATGTATGATAGATGCTTCCGCTGTTTTCCGGTGTCAGTTCCACCCCGGTAACTGCAACTCCCTTACCGGAGGTATTCTCCGTCCCTGAAAGTTCATAGCTTGTCCAGTTGTTCCCGAATAGATGAAGATTCTCCGGAAGTTCCGAAAGACTGGACGTAAAGCTTCCTTCGTCATGATTCCCCTGTAAGTAATAAAAAGCTATTTGGGGATGTCCCTGAATTAAGTCTTTTACCACATTCCGGGCGGTAGCGGATACGTTTTTCGTATCGAACAGATCTCCTGCGATTATGATCGCCGCCACGCCCTGCTCTGCCCCGTATGCAACCATATTCTGAAAGGTGGTCAGCAATTCCGTCTTACGTTCTCTCGCTTTTTCTTTGGTCAGATTTGCACTCATTTTGGAATCCAGATGGATATCTGCACAATGGATGATTTTCATATTGCTGCCTCCCGCATTAACCATGTAGCACCTGTTGTAAAAGATTGTAACGATGCAGAACCTCATTCGCAAAACCGCATCTTTGATGCTCTCGTTTTGCAGACATATTCATTATATACGAATCTTTGTTCGATTACAACAAAAACGTATCGGTAGTGAGACATTCGGTCTCATTTCCCGATACGTTTTTTTCAGATGGTGAATCACCTGTGTTTATGACTATACCTGCAGTCTGCCGGCTGTAATGAGTTTTCCAGATTTTCTGTCAAATAACAGAATATCTTCTCCACCGATCTCGAACTTCACTTCCTGGCCGATCTTGTAAGCAGTATTGCCAAAGACTACGCCGGTCAACAGGAAATCACCGATACGAAGCTTAATCGTGGATTCCATACCTGTGGGCATGGCACCGTAGATCAGGCCGTCCAGTCCTGCGCCATCGTGTAATTGCAGGGCTTCGGGACGTACACCGATGACAAAATCCTCGTTGGTGATCACGGGAGCTTCCTGCAGTGCGTAATCGTCCTCGTTCACTCTGGCAATATGATACTTGAAGACTTCATCCTTATTGGATTTCTCCACAGCTTTCTTATCCTGCATTTTCTCTTTGTGACGGGCTGCCTCATCAGCTTCGTTCTTATCTCTCTCTGCAAACCATCTTAGCAGATCCAGATGTTCTTTCGGAACAAACTTTGCCTTTCTACCGTCTAAGATCGTCACATCCAGGCTGCCGTTTTCATTCTGCACACCTTTAGCTTCGATAAAATTAATGGAAGGATTTCCTACGAAATCAGCCACAAACAGGTTGTTGGGTCTGCTGTACACAGTCAGCGGTGCTTCATACTGCTGCAATACACCGTTGTTGATCAGACAGATCTTCGTTGCCAGTGTCATAGCTTCCATCTGGTCATGGGTTACATATACGAAGGTGCTTCCGGTCTCTACATGCAGACGCTGCAGTTCATATCTCATTTCCAGACGGAGTTTCGCATCCAGGTTAGACAGCGGCTCATCCATGAACAGTACCTGGGGTTCCGGTGCCAGGGTTCTGGCAATGGCAACTCTCTGCTGTTGTCCACCGGACAGTTCTGCGGGATAACGGTTCATGAACATTCCGATCTTAACGATACGGGATACTCTGCGTACTGCCAGGTCTATCTCTTCCTTGGAATATTTTCTGACCTTGGTTACTACCTTGCCACCGGATACGACTTCGAATTTCTCGTTAAGCTCTTCCCCTTTTTCCTTATGACCTGCCAGGATGCTGTCCAGCTTGGCAGTCAGCTCCTGCTTCTTTTGTTTTGATGCACTTTCTTTGTCTGCCGCCTCGTGGAGTTTGTAATTATACAGCTCCTTTGCAGTATAGATAGAAATGATGTAATTATCGATCAGCTTCAGATAGACCATATCCAGGTCTAATTTTCCCTTTTTATCTCTGCATTCCTCAATGAGTTTTACCAGCTCTCCCGGATTCTCCAGTGCCTTGATCATGCTTTTTAAAGCTTTGGCTTCCTCATCGATCACGGGAAGTTCTTCCTTGATATTGCCCAGTCCGAAGGAGATGTTCTGGTATACCGTCATGTTCGGCCACAGTGCGTAGTTTTGGAACAGAAATCCGACTTTTCTCTTATTTGCGGGAACATTGATTCCCGCTTCACTGTCGAATACCACCCGGTCTCCGATCTTAATCTGCCCGCTGGTAGGGGTCTCCAGACCGGCGATCATACGTAAGGTAGTGGTCTTACCGCAACCGGAGGGACCAAGCAGAGTGATAAAGGAATTATCCTCCATATCCAGACTCAGATCATCTACCGCATAGAATTTTCCCCAACGTTTTGTAACATGTGTTAATTTGATTTCCGGCATAGTTATTTACCTCCGATACCTTCATCCAGGCTGGCCCCGGTCAGTTTATTTACCAAAGTGTTAAAGATCAGGATCGTTACGATCAGGATCAGGTTAATGGCGCTGGAAAATGCATACAGTCCCATCTCATCGAAATAATCCAGTGTCGTGGAGAGGATAAAGCCCTGCGTACATAACAGTAAGAACAGGGACAGCTCTCGCAGACAGGTCATGAACGGAAGCATATATCCGTTGATAATGGAAGACTTCTGGATCGGAATGATGATCCGAAGCATTCGCTTGTACCAGGGAATATCCTGGATGATGGCCGCTTCCTCGATCTCTCCCGACAGCTGCAGCATGGAATTCAGTGCACTTCTGCTGGCAAAGGGAATGTACTTGATCACGCCTGCGATGATCAACAATGTGTAAGTGTTGAACAGGTTGATCTTGTCATTGGAGAACAGGATGAAGAACGCTGCGCCCACTGCCAGGGACGGCATCAGGTACGGCAGGAATGCCACACCGTTGACGTAATTTGCCCACTTGCTTCTCCGGTTCTTAGCTACTGCATAACCGATCAGAGTACCGATCGTACCTGCGATCAGAGCACAACATACAGCGACTAACATCGTTCCCTTGAATGCTCTCCAGATCAGCGGATTGTGGAGGATACCGGGCTGTCCGTACAGAGCACCGGCTCCGTTGTTATCCGTCAGCCACCACTTGGTGGTCAGAGCACTGGGATCCATGGTATACAGGAAACTGTAATCTCCCGGATTCGGAAGGAAAGTCTCCAGTGCGAAGGACAGGATCGGGAAAATACTGGTGAAGAAGGTGATGACGATCAGGATGATCGCGATCAGATATTTCCCGACTTTTCCTAAGTTGATCTTGGAGATCTGTCCGGATTTACCGGTAACCGTCGTATAATTCTTACGGCTCTTTAAGCTCATCTGGTTCATTAACAGGATCGCCACACCGAAGATCATCATGATGATGGCAAGAATACTGGCTTCCCCGGTATACTTGGAGTTCATGGAGATATACTTGGTGGACAGAGTGGTCAGTCCCAGGTAGTGAGGTACGGGATAACTTCCCATGGCGCTTCCGAATACCAGCAGGATTGTGGAAAGAATCGCCGGTTTTACCATGGGTAAGGTAATGCGGAACATGGTCTTCCACTTCGGTGTGTCCAAAATTGTCGCTGCTTCCTCCAGATTGGCATCCATGTTGCGGAAGATGCCGCCGATCAGGATGTAGGCAAAGGGGGCGTAATGCAGTCCCAATACCACTGCACTGGGGAACAATCCCAGGCACCACCATTTCGGCATCGTAATATTAAAAAGCGAAGCCAGCAGACCGTTGGAGGTTCCGGTGACTGCATTACTGTTGAATACATTCTGCCATACCACTGCCAGTGTCCACTGTGGCATGATATAAGGGAAAATAAATATGGAACTTAAATATTTTTTACATTTTAAATTGGTTCTCGTAATCAGGAAAGCGAACACTCCGCCGAACACAATGGAGATTAGGCAGGTGAAAACTGCCAGCAGCACAGTATTTAACAGCGGTGTCCACAGATTCGTTCTCGCCAGTTTACTGGTGAACAGATCCACATAATTGACAACGGAATAACCGGTTGCCTTTCCGGTAAGATGCGCATCGATGGTGCCCGGATGGATCTTGAAGGTATCTTCGACGATTGCCACGATCGGTGCCACTGTGGTAAAAGTAAGTACGATACCAAACAGAAGCAGAATGATATTTTGTGGCTTTGAGAAGTACGTCTTGATCTTGTTCAGAACAATCACCATCTTGCTTGTTTTTTTTGCGGCACTCTGATTCATGGTTTACCTCTCTTCCCAATACAAGCTTATGTCCTGTAGAATCATTCGCCCCGTGTCTCCTTGCGAATAAGAAAACTGCTACTTACATGCAAGCATGATGTAGCAGATTTTCTTATTCTGACGAGACGAATAGTTACTCTTTTATATTATTCAGCGGTGTACTTCGGTAACAGTTCGATCCAGCTTCCTACGGTGAAGGAAACGGATGCACAGTACTCGGGATCTTCCATTACCAGCTTTCCGTCGGTGGACCACCAATCAAATCCTCTGTCGTTCTTGTTCTCGAACTCTACATTGCCGTTGGCGTCCATACCACCGGTGCTGTGCTGGTAGGTAGCTTCGATAGCCTTAGCCACTTCGGGATTGTAGGAATAGCTTCCCATATCCTTGCCCCATGCACTGTAACCGTCTTCGGTACAGGTCATGTATGCGATAAAGGCACATGCGGTCCAGGGCAGAGGGCTGTTGTCAGTGACAAAGAGGTAATGGCAATATCCATAACCGCCGATTCCCTGATAGCCATCCTGGTAAGCTGCAACCTTAACATTATTTACAGATACACCTGCGGACTCCTCTACGGAACGGAACTTGTTGTATACTAACAGTCCACACTGATCAGTTGCGGAATCTGTTACCAGTGTATTACAGATAGGACCGTCATCGGTCTGGGCATTGTAGCTGCCTACCCAGAGCTTGATCCATGCCAGTGCATATTTGCCATCGGCACCTAATCCCAAATCGCTTGCTTCGGATTCCATTTCGTCGATGGTGGGCTGGAAGTAAGCCTGCTCGTCAGCGGGTAATGCATTGAAAGCATCCTTTAACATAGCTGCGTATTTGTCTTCGGTCAGCATGTACAGGAAGTTCTTTCCTACAACTTCGGAATCAATATCCATGAAGAGGGCATGTACGCCTTCACCCACGAAGTCCCAACAGTTGTCGTATACTTTGTCACCGGTGCAGTTGTACTCAAATACCTTGTTCTGTAATTGTAAGGCGAGATATCCGTCTACGGCATCCGGTGTGGTTCCGTTAGCCTCTGCCCATTCCTTTGGAATATAGGTATCCAATATTCCGGTCTGTACCATTTTGGATTCGATCTGATTACCATCCTGGATCAGAGTCATTGCGAAGGTTCCTTCCGGCTTCAGGGAATCTGCGGTCAGCTGCTCGAAGATCTTGTTGTTCTTAGGCTGCTGCCAGTCGAATTCCATGCTGTAAGAAGGGTCGATAGACTGCAGATACTCGATGAACAGAGGAAGGGCTGATTTACCACGGCTGGAATTACCTACACCGTAAAAGGTCTTGCCGTTGGATTCTTCGATGGCCTTCTGTGCCAGTTCCTCCATGGTCATTCCTTCTGCCTGTTTGATGATCTGTTGAGTTGCAGTAAGATTTGCGTCGTCGGCTACCTCCGGGGTCTTGGTCTCTGCCACCGTCTCGGTTCCGGCTGTCTGTGTGTTATCTGCGCTTCCAGTTGCCTGGTTCTGGGTCTCGCTGCTGCCGCATCCGGCTAACATACCAACACTCAGTGCACAGATCATAAGTAACGATACTACTCTTTTCTTCATATGCTGTCCTCCCTTGAAACATATAGTTTGTATAACCCTTTATGGTCCACTTACTTGGAATGGGATGTTTCCCACTTCCGTTCTGATGATTCTATTATACGTTGGGAATTCAGCAATTTGTAGAAGGTAAAACTGTTATTATTTTAATATTTCTGATACTATGTATAGTATTTCTGCTATTTCGTCGTTTCTTTTGTGCATCTTTGCTGCTTTACATGCTTCTATCCTGGTATTCGGAGGGAGTGACACCAACAATCCTCTTAAAGCTGCTGGAAAAATGTGCAACATCACGATAGCCTACCTGTTCTGCGACTTCATACACCTTATTCCGGCAGTCATTCAACAGTTTCATGGCAGTACGCATACGCACTCTGGTAATGTATGCCGCCACCGTGTAATCCGTCTCCCTTTTGAATGTATGACTCAAATGTCCTTCACTGATCCCCAGGTGCTCTGCAATCTCTGCCACACACAATTCCGGATCCCCATAATGAGCGGAGATATAGTCTACGGCTGCCATAACATATTTGCTCTTGTCGCCTTTATTTAAGACCAGTTCGGGAAGCGGCTCATCCTTGCTGTTTTCCAATTTTTCCTGTGTCCTCTTACGTTTCTCCAGTGCATTGTTCACTGCCTGTTCCAGTTCCCCGTCTCCAAAAGGCTTTAACAGATAGTCACTTGCCAATAATTTCAGGGCGCTCTGCGCATAGGAGAATTCACTGTAAGCAGTTAAAAAGATCACACTGACATCATTGCCTTCTGCCCGCAGTTCCTTCAGCATTTCGATGCCGTCCATTTTGGGCATACGGATATCGCAGATCAACAGATCCGGATGATATTTCCGCACGGCTTCCAGACCTTCGATCCCGTTCCCTGCTTCTGCCACAACCACACAGTTCAGTGCCTGCCAGTCTGTCTCCATCACGATTCCTCTGCGCACCAGCATCTCATCATCGATCACGATCACTTTGTACATCGTATTACTCCCTCCATGGTCTCTTCCCGTTTTCGTTATTTCCCTACTATCCGATAAAAAACCCTCTCTGTCCGTTGCTCTGTATCGGTTCCTCAGGCTTCTCCGTATCTTACCGGCAATCGTAATGTCACTTTCGTACCGTGGACTTCGCCTTCCTCTTCTGTTCGCTGTCCGTCCGTAGGGTTTTCGGCGTTTGAGGTAAAACTCTCCATATGGATGCCGTATTCTTCCCCATAGGTCAGCCGGATAATGGTATCCACGTTAGAGACCCCGATATGCCCCACCAACTGCTCCTGTCTTCTGTGGTTGATGGCATCCATCCGCTCTTTGGGAGCGCCACAGCCATCGTCTGTCACTTCGATACAGAGTACCCCATCTTTTCCCGTGATCCGTACCCGGATATTTCCCTCTTCGCTCTCTTTTAGTCCGTGCAGAACCGAATTTTCTACGATGGGCTGTATGATCAGTTTCGGGATCACACATTCCTCCAGTCTCTCCTCCATTTCCACGGAATAGGTAAACTTATCGTTAAAACGGATCTTCTGGATATCCACGTAACAGTTCACCAGCTCCAGTTCTTCCTTCAGGTAAATGAACTGTCTCTTGGAAATACTGGTCCGCAGGATCTTCGCCAGGCCCGCTGCCATGGTGGCGATCTCCGGAATGTGATTGGCCTTCGCCACCCATTTCATGGTATCCAGTGTATTGTACAGGAAATGGGGATTTAACTGTGCCTGCATCATGGCAATATGGGAGGCATTCAGTTCCTTCTGCTTCTCCACCTTATCCTGCACACTCTGTTCTAGCTCATTGGCCATGATATTAAAGTTACGGGACATTTGTCCCAATTCATCCTCCCTGTCGGAGGCAATTCTTACACTCAGATCTCCCTCCTGCAGAGTACGCATGGCAGTATTCATCCGTTCAATGGGTTTCGTCATATTCCGCCCCACACGGGATGCTACGATCACACACAGCAATACACTGATGGTCAGTATCACCGTCAGTACGCGGTACATGGAACTTAGAACTTCCCTGGAAAATACACTGGGACACGCCATCACAGTATACAGACCACTCTCTCCCAAGGGCTGGATCAACAATTCTCCTGCCCGATAGACCCCCAACAATTTATGACCACTCATCAGTTCATGACGGATCTGATCTGTCTGCAGGTTACCATTATCATAAATGGTTCTCCAGAAGGGGTCCATGATTGCTACCTCCGCTTTGGCATTTCCCTTATCATGAAGCACTTTTTCAAAATTTTCTGCGCGCATGCTGATCACAATATAACCTTCCGGTATACCGTCTTTTCCCATAAGTTTACCAGCTGCATACAATAAAATCTTGCTATCATTAGTATCTGCACGCCGCAGCACCAGCGTCTCTTTACTATCCTCGACTGCTTTCAGGATGCCCCAGTATACCGGCAGATCTGTCTTGGCACTTCCCTGTGCCGTAGTGTAAATACATTTTCCGTTTTTATCATACAGATCAAATTGGGCATATTCTCTGTAATCAGTCACTTCCCGATAGAATTGCAGGTAAATCTTGCTCTTCGACCAGGTGTCATCTTCACCTATCTGGTCCACGATCCGGGTGTTAGCATTTATATTCTCCACTACCGTCTCGAACTCCTGAAACAATTCCAATATGCCAGCATCTATCTGTTCCGCCTGCTCTGTTACTTTTTTCTCATAATCGCTGTTGATCTTGGTCTCCATAGTCTGGATCAGGAATACCCCAAAAAGCAATAACGGCAATAACGCAACTACACCGAAGCAGACCAGCAACTGTCTGTGAAACGACTTTTTAATCCACTTTTTCATCTGTTCTCCCCTGTAACGTCTCCCATGTGTTCAGAATTTTTTCCTTTTCCTGAGAAGCCCAATGAATATCATAATCGATCGTTTTTAATTTTGTCTGCTCCGGTGCTGCATACTCTTCCATATCATTGCGGACAGTTCTCCGGAAAAAGACTTCCTCCACCAGTCTCTGTACATCACTACTGACGGTAAATTCCAGAAATAATTTAGCATTTTCCATATGCTTTGCGCCCTTGACGATTGCTGTGGCATCCGGTATGGCACTGGTGCCGTCCGTGGGGTAGATCACCGTAATATCTGCGCCTTCCAGAATCTTCTGTCTCGCCATTCCCTCCGTGGTAATACCTACCAGTCTGGTACCGGCATTGACTTCCTCCAGCACTGCAACAGATGAGGGCGACAGGTAACCATCCAGTGCACCGGTAAAGTCCTCCAAAGTCTTCTGCGCATCCTGATCCGATACCTGAAGCATCGTGCAGAGTGCTGTATAACTACTGCCGGATTTCGTGGGATCTGCGAACGCAATCTTTCCCTTCCAACGATCGGTCTGCAATTCCTCCCAGGTTCTGGGAGCCGCTACGGGATAGACCAGTTTATTGTTATAGATAAATACAGTCGGCAGCACAGAAAAGGGCGTATAGGCATCTCCCTCCGTGCGATACTGTTCCGCAATTTGATCTATTTCGCTGACCTTATAAGGTTCCAGATAGTCTCTGCACTCCTCAAAATTCTCAATACCGCCACCGAACATGACATCAAAGGTACCAGGCGCATCCTGTTGTAATTCATCAAAAAGTGCCAAAGTATCTCCTGCCTTGAGTTCCACAAAAATCCCTGTACGTTCCTCAAATTCCTTGATGATCGGTTCGTATACATCTGCTTTGTGAGCGGTATAGACGATCAGTTTTCTGTCCTCCGGGATCTGATAGACCGTCTCTTCGGACTTGCTGCAGCCAGTAAGTAACAGGAGCGCCGCAGTCAGTCCGGACAGAACAGATATTGCTGCTTTATGTTTTTTACTATACGAAGTCCTCATAACTTTGCCCTTATCTTTTTCGTTTGTTTATTTTCACTGTATTGTTTCTGTTATCTCTCTGGTTTTTCGATTTTGCTCCCGGCTGCTGTCTGTTGCAGTCTCCGCATCCGGTCGTACTGCCCATACATTTTTTGCACTTCGTTCTCCAGGATGTAGTAGTGGCGGATGTATGGGATCAGCAGAATCAGGATCACTATGGGGAGTAATAAGGTAAAAAGGCTGTCAGAGATCACACTTAAGACAATCGCCAGCATCTCTAACAACGCAAAAGTCACCGTAACGATCAGATGGATCAGGCGCTCATGCTGAAAAAATCCCACCTGCACCAGATGCTCCTGAAGCTTGTCCTGAACCATTTCCTGCATAGTCTGTTCCTCAGTATCCGTTTTCTCTGTATCAGTTTTCTGTGTATCCGACTGTCTCTGTATCGCTTGCGTTGAGTATTCGCCGTCCTGTGATAATGTCTGCGCTCTCTGCTCCATTTTCTGAAGCCACTCATCTATTTGTTTTCGATATTGCAAAATGCGCTGCTCCATTATTTTCCCCACCTTCCCGGTACTTGTATTACTCCATCATAGCTATTCTTTCGTTTTTCGTCAATGTGCCATAAATACAAATAATTCCAAAACAGTTATTTTCCTCCAAATACAGATTCTTGTGCAAGCACAAATCTGTACTTGGCTCATCGTATACACAAAAAACGCCTCTATGCATACGCATAAAGACGTTTTTCTTCATTTCAAACATAAAAATGGGGCCTATAGGGCTCGAACCTATGACCCTCTGCTTGTAAGGCAGATGCTCTCCCAGCTGAGCTAAGACCCCACAAGGATTAAACAATCCTTTAACGACCCAGATCGGACTCGAACCGACGACCTTCGCCGTGACAGGGCGACGCTCTAACCAACTGAGCCACTGGGCCATATTTATTATTTATCTTATGAAATGGAACTGCTTTCAGTGGACCTTCGGGGACTCGAACCCAGGACCGACCGGTTATGAGCCGGTTGCTCTAACCAACTGAGCTAATGCCCCTTATTCAGTTGATAGTGCTTCCAATCAAGCAAGAATTATTATATCACTTAAAGCCTAATTTGTCAAGAAAATTTTTCCGAAATTGAAAAAAATAAATAAATTTTATTTTATAGCTTTTATTACATCACTAAATATGCTATTATATATTTAGTAATAATTCTTAAAATTGGAGGAATTTATAATGTCAAATATTACAGTTTCAGATTCCATCAGATATATTGGTGCAGATGACCTCGATATAGACCTTTTCGAGAGTCAGTATGTAGTTCCTAATGGCATATCCTATAATTCATATGTTATTCTCGATGATAAGATTACTGTTATGGATACCATTGATAAACGCAAAACAGATGAATGGCTTGAAAATCTCGAAAAAGTCCTTGATGGTAAAAAGCCAGATTATCTTGTTGTTCAACACTTAGAGCCAGACCACGCAGCAAGCTTAAAAATTCTTGCAGACAAGTATCCAGAAATGAAGCTTGTCGGAAATGTCAAAACCTTTGCGATGATTCCTCAGTTCTTTGATATTGACCTTGAGGATAGAAAGGTAGTAGTAAAAGAGGGTGACGCTCTTAATATTGGTTCTCATACACTCAAGTTTATTATGGCACCTATGGTTCATTGGCCAGAGGTTATGGTCACATACGAAGAAAGTGAGAAAGTTCTTTTCTCAGCTGATGGTTTTGGAAAATTTGGTGCATTAAGCACTGATGAAGATTGGACTTGTGAGGCAAGACGCTACTACTTTAATATTGTCGGTAAGTATGGTTTTCAGGTTCAGGCTCTCCTCAAGAAGGCTTCGGCACTTGATATTCAAATGATATGCCCACTTCATGGACCTATCCTTAAAGAGAATCTTGGATATTACATTGATAAATATAACACTTGGAGCAG
>ERZ826016.1238-NODE-1238-length-25125-cov-13.474910_pt1 | contig 25125 bp, 23 predicted proteins | sample MGYA00519872_ERZ826016 | MGnify/ENA primary metagenome ERZ826016 (study PRJEB31778, sample SAMEA3449218) | human gut metagenome | biome: human gut; feature: human-associated habitat; material: faeces | place: United Kingdom | collected 2010/2012 ... | reverse complement strand
AGCTGCAAAAAAACGACTGTAAAAACAACTGTAAAAACAGCAGAGCTGCGGAACAGTCCAGGCATGAAAGAAGAGGTTAGAAAATCTGTCAGAAAACAGATTTCTATATAGAAGCAGCAGAGCCGGTAAATGAATGGAAGAGAAAACCGGGAAGGCGGATAAAAAAGAAATCCGCAGCCGGAAAAATCAGAAGCTGTACAGGAGCCGGTTCGGAAAGGGAGGGAAAATCATGAAAAAGCTGGAAATTGTAATTCGCCCGGAGAGCCTCGAAAACCTGGAGCTACTCCTCGAGGAGCAGAAGGCAAACGGTATGATGATCACAAATATCCTTGGATATGGAAACCAGAAGGGATATCGTCAGATGTACCGTGGAGCGGAAATCGTGGCCAAAATGCTTCCGAAGGTTAAAGTGGAGACCGTTGTGGAGGACGACAAGGTTCCGAAAATCGTTGATTTTGTTGTAAAAAACTTGTCAACCGGAAACTACGGCGATGGAAAAATTTTCGTTTACGATGTCGAAGATGCAGTGCGGATCCGAACGGGTGAGCACGGCGAACAGGCACTTTAAAAAATCTGAAAGCTACCGTTTCAGAAGATCTGCAGATGGGAACGGGTAAGATGGGAATGAGGAGGAACTTATTATGGAAAACACACAGGTATTACTCAATATCGTATGGACCATGGTCGGAGCCTTTCTGGTGTATTTTATGCAGGCCGGATTTGCCATGGTGGAGACAGGATTTACAAGAGCGAAAAACTCCGGAAACATTCTGATGAAGAATATGATGGATTTCGTACTTGGCTCTATTTTCTTCTTTATCATCGGATTTGCGCTGATGTTCGGAGGAAGCAATGCCTTTATCGGAACAGCAGGTTTCTTTCATCCGAAATCGCTGGCAGATGCAGATGGCATGTTCAACGGACTGCCGATCGGCGTATTCATGATTTTCCAGACCGTGTTCTGTGCAACGGCAGCAACCATTGTTTCCGGCTCCATGGCAGAGCGTACCAAGTTCAGCGCTTACTGCTGCTACTCGGCCGCTATCAGCCTGATCGTTTACCCCATCTCCGGCCACTGGATCTGGGGCGGCGGCTGGCTGGCACAGCTGGGCTTCCATGATTTTGCCGGTTCCACCGCCGTTCACTTTGTTGGCGGCGTTACCGCCTGCCTGGGCGCCTGGATGCTTGGCCCCCGTATTGGTAAGTACGGCAAGGACGGCAAGGCCCGCGCAATCCCCGGCCACAACCTGACCGCCATGGCCTTGGGCGTGTTTATCCTGTGGTTCTGCTGGTTCGGGTTCAACGGTGGCTCCACCGTGGCAATGGCAAGCGATGACGCCATGGTTTCCGCTGGTCTGGTCTGCTTCAATACCAACCTGGCCGCTGCGCTGGCTACCGTTGCCGCGCTGATCACCAGCTGGGTGCGTTACGGCAAGCCTGATGTCTCCCTTACCTTTAACGGTGCTCTGGCCGGTCTGGTTGCCATTACCGCAGGCTGCGATATGGTTGATCCGTTCGGCGCTGCCATCATCGGCATCGTTGCCGGTGTGCTCTGCATCTTCTCCGTTGAATTTTTTGATAACGTTGTCAAGATTGATGACCCTGTCGGCGCTGTTTCCGTGCACTGCATGAACGGCATGTGGGGCACCATTGCAACCGGCCTGTTCTCCACCAGTGAGGGCCTGCTGTACGGCCATGGCTTCCGTTTCTTTGGCGTTCAGGTTTTGGGCGTTATCTGCGTGGCTGCTTGGGTGCTGGTTTCCATGACTGTCATCTTTACCATCATCAAAAAGACCATCGGCCTGCGTGTGACCGAAAAAGAAGAAATCGACGGCCTGGATATCCACGAGCACGGCCTGACTTCCGCTTACTCCGGCTTCTCCATCTCTGACCCGACTTACGCTGAGATGAGCGTGAACGAGAACACCGACCTGGGTGAAGACGACATCACCATGGCCAGCGAAGCCAAAATCAATGCCGCCGTCAAGGTCGTCAAGGAAGAACCTCTGCCCGCTGAGCTGGATTCCGGCATGCACAAGGTCGTTATGATCGTGCAGCTGGCCAAGTTTGAAGCTTTGAAAGCTGCCATGAACGCTGTCGGCGTGACCGGCATGACCGTTACCCAGGTTATGGGCTGCGGCCTGCAGAAGGGCAGCGGCGAGAAATACCGTGGTGCGGAGGTCGACGCAACCCTGATTCCCAAGGTCAAGGTTGAAGTTGTTGTCAGCAAGATCCCGGTAGACAAGATCATCGACACCGCCACCAAGGTTCTGTACACCGGCCATATCGGTGATGGCAAGATCTTTGTTTACAATGTGGCCAAGGTGGTCAAGGTCCGCACCGGCGAAGTAAACTACGCCGCTTTGCAGGACGTTGAGTAATTTTCCTACCTTATATATAGCAGCTTGCAAGCGCTGCTGGTATAAGTGGGAAAAGCAATTTTAACAACCTCCAACATACTCTCTCCAATACAATACAACAAAATCCGGCACCCTGACTTTTGCGGCCAGGGTGCCGGATTCTTTATGCCTTATTTGCGGTTCGGGCAGTTCAGCTGGTGCGCTTTGAAAAACAGAGCACCGTTGCCGCGCTTGCTGGTAAAGATAGCCCCCACGATCAGCATACCCAGCCCAATGCCCAGGCAGGCACCCTGGATGGCCTGCAGCACGGGCGAACCGGAAAAATCAAAGTGGTTCATGACCAGGTAGATCAGGACGGTGGCAATCGAGATCAGATACATGTAATGGAACCGGTGGGTCACTTTTTCCATCACGTCATTGCTGTAGTCCGCAACCTTGCGGGCGGTTTCTTCGGTGGCGCTTTTTGTTTCGGGGGTGTTCATAGCATCAGGCTTCCTTTCTCCGTCTAACAGTTCACGCAGCTCCACGCCGTAAAAATCGGCAAGCTGGATGAGGGTGGGGAGGTCGGGCAGGTTGACACCGTTTTCCCAGCGGGAAACACTGCGGTTGGTCACGCACATGATTTCAGCCAGGTTTTCCTGGGTGAGCTGGCGCTCCTGGCGGAGCTGCTTCAAGAAAGTGCCGATTTTCTGTTGATCCATTGGATTCATCCTCCCTATAGCTGTATGATACCGCAGCCAAAGCAAAAAACACCACGACACAGTGCGGGAACCGGGGCAAAAATGGCCGGACATGGGGCGTCGGGTTGGGAAGAGTATAGCATAAATGGGGGAAAGATTGAAGTTAGGAGGGAAAACAGTTAGGAGTTAGGAAGTAGGAGTTAGGAGTTGAATGGGGCGGGGCGAGTGGCAAATAAAAGAGCCCGGCGTGGGGCCGGGCGGGATTAGACGTTGAGTTTGACGGTGTGCTTATAGACGAAGGCAGCGGCGAGGGCACTGAGAAGCTCGGTGACCCAAAAAGCGTGCCACACGCCGACAGGTCCGAACAGGCGGCAGAGGATCCACGCAGCGGGGATCATGATGATGATGTAGCGGCACAGCGAGATGATGAGGGACTGGGTGCCCTTGCCCAGTGCCTCCAGCGAGCCGGAGGCCGTGACCGAGAGGGTGGATACCAGGAAGCCCGCGCTGATGATGCGCAAAGCAACCTGACCGGCGGCGATGGTATCGGCGTTGGTGGTGAACATGCCGATCAAAGCGGGGCTGCCCACCAGGCAGATGATGGTGCCGGCGGCCATGATGGCGGCGTTCATACCCATGGCAAGGTTGTAAATCTTTTTCACGCGGCCATGCTCCCCGGCACCGTAATTATAGCTGATGAGGGGGCGCATGCCCTGCACAATGCCGCCCGCGGGCAGGTACAGGAAGGTTTGCAGCTTATAATAAATACCCAGAATGACCACATACCCCTGCGAGTAAGCGGCCAGCAGAGAGTTGAGGAAAGAAACCAACACCGAGGGCAGCGCCAGGTTGAGGATGGCGGGAACGCCGATGGAGTAAAGCTTGGCATCCAGCCGCCAGTCCGGCTTGATGCAGCTCAGCCGCAGCTGCACGGGGAAGCGGTGGGTACAGTAAATAATAAGGTAGACGCTTAAGGTGACGCACTGTCCGATGCCGGTTGCCAGCGCCGCGCCGGAGATACCCAGCATGGGAAAAGGCCCAAGGCCGAAGATGAGCACGGGGTCCAGAATGATGTTGGTGACCGCGCCCACCAGCGTGGAGATCATGGCGAACTTGGGATTGCCATCGGCGCGGATGATAGGGTTCATAGCCTGACCAAACATATAGAACGGGATGCCCAGCGTAATATAGAAGAAATACTCCTGAGAGTGGTGGAAGATTTCTTCGTTGACTGTGCCGCCGAACATGGCGATGATGCTGTCCGCAAAAATGAGGTAGACTGCCGTTAAAACAAGACTGCTGGCAACCGATAACACAACAGCGTTGCCAACGCTGAGCTTTGCTTTCTCCATCTCATTTCTGCCCAGCGCCATGCTGACAAAGGCACAGCAGCCGTCGCCTACCATAACGGCGATGGCCAACGCTACGACGGTCAGCGGGAAAACCACAGTGTTGGCTGCGTTGCCGTAAGAGCCGAGGTAATTGGCGTTGGCAATAAAGATCTGGTCCACGATGTTGTAGAGCGCCCCCACCAGCAGGGAGATGATGCAGGGAACGGCATACTGCCCCATGAGCTTTCCGATATGCTCCGTCCCCAAAAACTGATTTCCTGTATCCATTCCATTCACCTTTCTTTTCAAAAAAAGAAATGCGCAAGCCCATGAAAACCCGGACTTACGCATTTCTGCTACACGATTTGCTGATGAACTTTTCCCCATTTCCGCAAAAAGACGTGCGGCGTTTCTGCAACCGGATTTACGCAGAAACGCCACACATTGTATGTGTATTATATCGGATTTGACGGAAGATTTCAAATGTTTTTTGAAAGTTCTCAGGTAAAAGGTGTCCGTATTTGCTCTGATGGTCAGGCATCAAAAGATCAGCAGCCCGATGTGATAGACAACAGGCGACCAGCAGAGCCCCAAGGGTATAGAACACGCCAATCTTTGCAGTCCATCTGACCGAGTGCGTTTCTCTCGCGGTAGCGGCCAAGGCGCTGACACAGGGCATATTAAAGCTGATGGCAAAGGCACTGCTGCGCATCCTTGACGATACGCGAACAGCCTCGATTATAGAAACGCTTAAAAAAGAGAAGGAATAAAGGGTATGCTTCCAATATGTATCTTAAGCATTGAAGACGAAAGTGACCGGGAGTTTATGACCAGGGTCTATACCCGGTATCAGTGGCTGATGTACGACACCATAAAGCAGGTGATAGGCGACCACTGGTCTGCGGAGGATGTTGTACAGAACACATTAATAAGGCTGATAAACAAGATTGAAAAGCTAAAGACTTTGGACGAGCGGCACATGGTAAATTATATCATCACCGCTTGCAAGCACACGGCGTATAACGAGGTGCGCAACGCTTTTTGTGTTCTTTGCGATATTCCTTGAACACCTCATCGCCCCATTTGCGCTGTGTCCCTGTGTGGATAACTTCTTCCCGTTTAATATTGCGGATTTTCAAACATGATGATGTTTCTTTTGTTATATTTCACCGGAATCACAGCAAGGACAAGCACCGTACACTCGGCAATGCCGTAGGTGTACCGGATGATGCTCTTGCCAACCAATATGGGCAGTTCTCGGAGGGTGGCGCATTGAAGGACAACATACGGCGGATGCAAGCGTGCTGCCATTTATATTTTGTACCAGTTTGAACCTCTAAGCAGTTGGATGGTGAACCGTCTATCTTGGACCTTGCGAACCGGGTATCAAATATAACGCCGTTGTGAGCGACTGCATTTCTCAATTCTTTAATCGCAAATATTATTTTCTTTGTTAAAAACGCATCGGAATCTACAGGTTGATGCGGGCATGAAAAAGTCCGGCTACGGATGGCAGTCGGACTTTTGAAAGATGGCTTCAATTGCTTTTGCCCAGCAGCCGCTCACTTAGAAACCGCCGCAGTTTATAGCAAAATTGACATTTACTTTTCTTTGTGCTGCATCCGCCACAGAGTAGAGCGGCTCACGCCGAGTTGGATCGCCGCCTGACTTTGATTGCCGTGGACTCGGCGCAGGGCGATCTCTACCAGTTCGCGGGTCATCTCCTCCAGCGTACGATTTGTGTCAAATGTCGGAGCCTTGGCCGTAGGCTGAGGGGACTCTAACAACAATTGCTGTCGGACGCTTTCGGCGGAAATATAGGATCGCTCCGCCGTCAGCGTCAGCTGTCGTATGACGCGTTTTAACTGGTCCATATTTCCGGGCCACGGATAGCTTTGCAGAAGCTCCATCGCCTCCGGAACAAAACCGATGACTTGATGGGCGCTTTCGGCATTAAACTCGTTGAGATACAGGCTGCACAGAGCCGGGATTTCAAAGACGCGTTCCCGCAGAGGAGGCATTCGCAGCGTCAGACAGGAGCATTGCTGGCGCAGAACCCGACAGATGGGACAGTCCTCAGCTTGAGGAGTATCTGTAACGACCGAAAACAGAAATCGATTGTTTCCTCCCGACAGGATATGCCGCGCCAGAGAGTCCGCCTGTTCCTTCGTAAGACAGTTGCAGTTTTTAAAATAGAAGGTGCATCCGGCATCGTATAGCGGAGAGTCCGTTCGCGTTAGAAAACTCTTCCAGAATTTGCTGTCCGCCCGGTCGCAATCCACCACGCAAAGGGGGTGGTCACGATGCAGACCGTTGGCATACAGAACATTTGCGGCCCGATCCTTGTGTGTGCTGATCTCGCCAAGGATCAGCACAGGAGAATGGGATACTGCATAGCGCTGCAGATTTTGGTGAAGGGCGGAGTTGATGTACTTCTTGAAATACTGCTGCGAAATATCTTCGCAGCTGAAAAAGCTTACGACCTCACTGCGGGTCATGTCCTCCGGCAGGGGCTCGGCCTGCAGAAAGAAATAGGAGGAACCCTCCAGAAATACTCGCTGACAGGAAATCTTCCACGGCTGTTCCTGAATTCGCCGTATTTGCACGCCGCCCTCCGCGCCGTCCGCTTGTGCGGCGATTTTTTGCATCATCTTCCGCAGTCGGGGCTTTCGGGCAAGAGAGGGACTCTCCCAAAATGCCGTTAGGTCCTCCTGCAGAACAGCCAGCTCCCATTGATGCTGACGGGCCTGACGCTCCAGCAGTGCGTCCCGGACACGAACTGCGGTCATCAGATGATGCAGCTGCAGCGCTTGACGGATCGAGTTTTCCAGACTTTCCACGCCGGAGGTAATCAGAATAGCGTCCAGTGAATGCTGCTTGGCATACTGCGTCGTCACCATATCACCTATGATCAGGGTGACGCCTTGCTGAATCAGCTCATCTACCGTTTTTTCCAGCGTATCTCCCTGCGAGATCGAGTAAATCGGCACTTCATATTGCAGCACGCTGCACAGGAGCGTTGCCATACGGGCAATGTTGGGATAGGCGACCAGGGCATAGCGGCCGGTGTAATTTTCCGCCAGCTTTAAGGCGGACAGCACATCATAGCTGGATAGCTGGATCTCCACCACGGGAATGGAAACAACGGACCGCAGCACTTCCGCCGTGCCGCCGCGGGAGATGACGATATCAAACTCTTCCTCATCGATTTCCTGCACCAGACGCGCACCCTCGCCGAGGTCGCCGACCATCACCGTCAGGCGGACCTCCGGCCTGTCCTTGCAGATAAACAGCAGAATGTTCTTCATGCTCTCGTAGGGCGCTATGACCAGGATCCTGCATGGGATCATGCGATTCACCACCTGTCTTATTTTGAAACATATTTTTCTTGTTGCCGAATTTATTTTACACCAATTATCAAAGCGTTGCAATATGAAACTTACTTTTTTGATTTCACCATTGATTTGATCGAACCGCTGTGATAAAAAAAGGACAGAAAGTAAAAATACGGGGCGCAGACCCCAAGGGAGGTATATATGGAGATCAAAGGTATCATTGCCGCCATGGCTACCGCCATGTACGAGGATGGAAGCATCAATGAGTCCGAGATCCGCAATCAGGTGAACCGGCATATTCGAGCCGGGGTAGACGGCATCTTCTGCCTGGGTACCAACGGAGAGTTCTATATCCTCAGTACGGAGGAGAAAAAGCGGGTCATGCGCATCTGTGTGGATGAGGCACGAGGACGGGTACCTGTCTATGCAGGGACCGGCTGTGTGGGCACGCAGGATACCATTGATCTGTCGCTGGCGGCGCAGGAGATCGGCGTAGATGTGCTGTCCGTTATCACGCCGTATTTCGCAGCGCTGAATCAAGAGGAGCTGTACCGTCACTATGCAGATATTGCCGCCGCGGTGACCCTGCCTATCGTGATGTACAACATCCCCATGCGCACCGGCTGTGCCATTGAGCCGGAAACGGTATCCCGGCTGGCGAAGGACTTTTCTAATATCCGGGGCGTAAAAGACTCCAGCGGAAAGTTTGAAAATATTCTGGCATACATACACGGCACAGATCCGGAGCATTTCTCCGTCCTTTCCGGCAACGATGCGCTGATTCTGAAAACGCTGCAAAATGGAGGTAAGGGCGGAATTACCGCAGTTGCCAATATTCTGCCGGAAATGATGGTGAGTATCTATCAGAATTGGAAGAAGGGCGACATGGTTGCCGCTGAAGCTGCCCAGCAGGGTATTCAGCCCATCCGTGACTGCTTCAAGTACGGCAACCCCAACTCTATTGTTAAGCGGGCAGCCAACCTGATCGGACAGCCTCTGGGTCCATGCCGCAAGCCGTTTGGAATGGTGAGCGAGGAGACGGATAGAGTCATTCTGGATACCATTGACCGATACTATTCGGTCTACAAGCGCTGACAAGGAGGTGCGGAGATATGATTAGTCTGAAGTTGCCTGTGTGTACCCACTTAGGGGAGGGCAGTGTGAAAGTTGTCCCGGAGATTATTCGCCGGGAGAACGCGAAAAAGGTTGTCGTGTTCACCGATCAGGGTGTGCGGCAGTCCGGCGTATGCGATGTGCTGCTTCGTGAGCTGGCAGATATTTCCTATGCGGTGCTGGACGATATACCGCGGGAGCCGAGCTACCTGGATGTAGAGAAAATCGCCGGGCAGCTGGAGGCAATGGCGTGCGATTTGATCGTAGCGATCGGCGGCGGCAGTGTGATGGACACAGCTAAGCTATGTTCCATTCTCAAGGGCGCCCCCTATACCATCCGAGATCTGCTGCAAGACCCTGCACAGGGGCGCAAGCAAGTAAAGACGGTGTTCCTGCCCACCACCTGCGGCACCGGGTCTGAGGCCACCTGCAACGCCATTGTGGCCATCCCGGAGGAGAGTGTGAAAAAGGGCATCGTCAACGATGCCATGATCCCGGACTATGCGGTTTTGGATCCGCTGACGATCCGCCATCTGCCGAAATCCATTGTGGCAGCTACTGGTGTAGACGCGCTGGCACATGTAGTGGAGTGCTACACCTCGCTGAAGGCTACAGATTTCAGCAATATGTTTGCCATGACCGGCGCCAAGCTGATTTTCAAAAACCTGGTACGCGCCTATGAGGACCCGGACGATATGGAGGCCAAGACTGCCATGATGCTGGGTGCATTTTACGGAGGCGTGGCTATTACCGCCAGCGGCACCACCGCCGTGCATGCACTGAGCTATCCGCTGGGCGGCAAATTCCATATTGCCCACGGCGTATCCAATGCCATTCTGTTTGCGCCGGTGATGCGCTGCAACCGTCCCGCCTGCGAAAAGGAGTTGGCGCAGTTGTGTGACGCGGTGTATCCCGAATGCCATGAGCAAAGTGCTGAGGAAAGATCTCTGCGTATCATTACTGCCATCGAGGAGGTTATCCGCCGCACGGATATCCCCACGGATCTCAAGCCCTACGGTGTGCAGCCGTCGGACATTGATTTCCTGGTCACCTCCGGCAGCCAGCAGCGGCGCCTGCTGGACAACAACCGCAAGGAACTGACGCTGGAGGAGATCCGGGCTATTTATCAAAGCGTCCTGTAAGGGCTGCAAAAGAATCACAAGGAGGCGTTAAGCATATGAACCGTCCGATTTTGGGGATCACCATGGGAGATCCCGCCGGCTGCGGTCCTGAGATCACCGTCCGGGCTTTGTCCGACGCCACGGTGTACCAACGGTGCCGGCCGTTGGTGATAGGCGACATCAAGTGCATCCGCGACGCGCTGCGGGTGACGAACCTGTCGGAGCTGAAGCTTCATCAGGTGGATAGACCCAGCCAGGGGCTATATGAATTCGGTACCATAGATGTGCTGCATCTGGAGCTGGTGGACTGGGACAGGTTTTCCTATGGTAAGGTAGATCCCATGTGTGGAAATGCTGCTTTTCAGTGTGTGAAAAAGGTCATCGAGCTGGCTATGGCGGGAGAGGTAGACGCTACCGTTACGAACGCACTGAACAAGGAGGCCATGAATCTTGCCGGACATCATTTCAACGGGCATACTGAGATCTATGCCCATTACACCGGGACGGACAAGTACACCATGATGCTGGCACACGATGACCTGCGGGTGGTACATGTGTCCACCCATGTATCTCTGCGGCAGGCCTGTGACCTGGTAAAAAAGGAGCGGGTGCTGGATGTCATCCGCATTGCCCACAAGGCATGCCTGGAGTTGGGTATCGCAGCGCCCAAGGTGGGCGTATGCGGTCTGAATCCCCATGCAGGGGAGGACGGCATGTTCGGGCGGGAGGAAATCGAGGAGATTGCTCCTGCTATTGAACTGGCCAAGGCCGAGGGTATTCAAGCCCTGGGGCCCCTCCCGCCGGACACCGCCTTTTCCAAGGCGTTGGGCGGCTGGTATGATATCGTGGTCTGTATGTACCACGATCAGGGGCATATTCCTTTGAAGGTCGTGGGCTTTGTATATAACAAAGATCTGGGCCGCTGGGATGCGGTGGCAGGTGTGAATGTAACATTGGGCTTGCCCATTATCAGGGCCAGTGTGGACCACGGAACCGCTTTTGGACACGCCGGAACCGGCGTTGCAAATGAACTGAGTCTTGTAAATGCTATGGATTACGCCATCCGTATGGCAAATGCCAAAAAAAATGTATCCGCCGTAAAGTGAGGGGCCTATATGTATTTCATCATCGCCGATGATCTGACCGGCGCAACCGATACAGGAATTCAATTCCAAAAGCGTGGTATTGCCACCACGGTTCTGGTGGAGCCGCCGAAGGAAACATGGCCCTGTCTTGGCGAGAACACTGCGTTGTCCATCAATGCAAGCTCCCGGGAGCTGTGCCCACAGGAGGCGGCGGTCCGCACACGGGAAGTTCTTCAACATATGGTCCTGTGCGATCAAGATACACTCTTTAAGAAGGTCGACTCGCTTATGCGGGGAAACCCCGTGGAGGAGTTGGAGGCATCGCTGGAGGCTGCCGGCCGCCGGATCGCGTTGGCGGCGCCCAGCTTCCCGAGGATGGGCCGTACCGTAGACGGAGGCGTACTCCATCTGCCGGATGGCTCTGCTAAAGACCTGCTGACCTTGTTCAAGAACCATGCACACATGACGGTTTGCCACATCCCACTGGCACGCCTGCGGACAGAGGGGGCGGGTCTGGCTTCCACCCTCGTCCGGAGGGAGGCACCGCTTCTGTGCTTGATCGATGCTGTGACAGAGGCGGATCTGTCGCTGGTGGCGGAGATCGGGCAGGCGCTGGATGCGCCTCCTGTGTACTGCGGCAGCGCGGCGCTGGCAGAGGCGCTGCCGGTTAGAGGCGGGCTGTCCAATGTACCGTGCCGCCCGACTGCCAAGCGCGTTTTAGTTGTTACCGGCTCCCGGAAGAAGGAGACAGCGGCACAAGTTCGGCGCTTGGAGGCTGTCTGCGGACTACACAAGGTTTTATTGAATTCCGAGTGCCTACTGCACGGACCTGCTCCTGCGGAGATTTCACGAGCTGCACAGAGACTATCAGAGCTGCTGCGGCAGGAGTGCGGTGCGATACTGGCCTTTGACAGCTTGTTTTGCAGCCAGACCGGATTCGCGGATGACGATGTTGCCGTACGGCAGGCGGGTAAGAGTCTGGCCTCCAGACTGGGTGAGGTACTGAACTGTATCGACCGCACGCTGTATGATGGACTGATCTTAGTTGGCGGTGACACCGCCGTGGCGGTGTGCCGCAGCTTGCATACCACGCAGCTCCTGCTTTTGGAGGAGGTGCAGAGCGGAACTCCTGCCGGACTGTTGGCTGACGGTCCGCTCCGGGGGATACCGGTCGTCACAAAATCTGGTGCATTCGGGGATGAAGATACCCTGCTGCACGCGTGGAAATATATCAGGAGAGAAGGCGAATAAGGAGGAGATCACACAAGAATAACAGTGCACATGTCCTAAAAATCAAAAAAAGAAGGAAGGAATCACTATGGCAACCCTCGAAAGTAAAAAAGCCGCTACCCTGGGAAAGAGATCTATTATCGGTATGATTATTGGCCTGGCGCTGGGCGCGATCCTGTGCTTTGTCCCGAACGGCTATATCCGTGATGATATCGTCATCAATACCATACTGAACATTGTCGGTAACGGATATCTGAATCTGATCAAGATGACCATCATCCCCTTTGTTTTTGCATCCCTGGTCATGGGCATCTCCAGTGCTACCGATGTCAAGCAGGTGGGGCGTATCGGCGGCAAGATCCTGATCATCTATGTAGCTACCACAGTGATCGCTTCCGCCTTTGGTATTTTGGGCGGTATGATCCTCAAGCCCGGCGTAGGCGTGGACCTCGGCTCTTTTGACCTGTCCAACACCTACGAGAATGTCAACACCTCTTTTGCCAGCGTTATCCTTGACTTTATCCCCACGAATATCGTGGAGTCCTTTGCGAAGGGTAAAATGATCCACATTGTGGTCTTTGCCGTGTTCTTTGGCATTGCCCTGAGCCTTATCGGCGAAAAAGCTGCGGCGGTGAAGTCCTTCAATGAGTCTCTGGCAAATACCATGTTGAAGATCGTCAATATCGTCATGCAGCTGACCCCCTACGGTGTGTGCGCCCTGATGGCTAAGACCGTTGCCAATCTGGGCTTCACAATCATTGTGACGCTGGCCAAGTACTGCGCCTCTGAGATCTTCCTGCTCTTCCTGTTCGGTCTGCTCGTCTATGGTCTGATGCTGAAGATCTTTACCGGCTTGAGCTATGGCCGCTTCCTCAAGAAGTACAGCCGTATTGCGCTGGTGCCTTTCTCCACCTCCTCCTCCAACGCAACCCTGCCTTATTCCATTGAGTTCTGCCGCAGCATCGGCGTTTCCGAGAAGGTGGCGTCCTTCACCCTGCCTCTGGGTGCCACGCTGAACATGGACGGCAGCGCCATCATGCAGGGCATGACCGCTGTGTTCGTGGCGCAGCTGTACAACATTGACCTGACCTGGCCCATGATCGTTACCATCGTGATCGCCGCTACCCTTGGCACCATCGGCTCCCCCGGTATGCCCGGCGTGGTCATGGTCACGCTGACCGTGGTGCTCCAGTCCGTGGGCTTCCCGCTGGAGGCAATCGCCATCATTGTGGCCATCGACAAGTTCCCCGACATGTTCAAGACTGTACTGAATGTGCTGGGCGACTCTGTGGATACCGTGATCGTTGCCAAGTCCGAGGGCGAATTTGACGCGGATGTGTTCAACGGTCGGAAGGAAGCGGATGTCAATGTGGGCGAATGATCCCGCGAAACCTTTTCACTTTATATGTAAGGAGTATCCGTTATGGTTATCAGTAGTAAGTTTCTGGATGCACTGACCCCCTCATCCATTCGAAGCATTACGGCCAAGATCCGCGACAAGGCAAAAGACGGCATTCAGGTAGTGTCCTTTGCCGGTGGTCTGCCCAGCAAGGAGTTTTTCCCGCTGGAGGATCTGCGCCGCATCACCGACCGGGTTTTTGACGAGGAGGGCGGCGAGGCTATTCAATATGCCGCCTCTGACGGCTACGATCCCCTGCGTCAGTATCTGGTGGAGTTTATGAAGCGCTATCAGGTCAACAATATCGACTACAAAAATATCCTCATCACCAGTGGTGCCCAGCAGGGTTTAGCTTACCTCTCTAAAGGCATGATCGAGCCGGGGTCCGTGGTCATCGTGGAAAATCCGTCCTACCCGGGTGCGCTGGACACCTTCCGTTCCTACGGTGCGGAGATCGTGGGCGTCAGCATGGATGATGATGGTATGAAGATGGATGAGCTGGAGCAGGTGCTGCAGCAGCACAAAAAGGTGGCGTTCATCTACACCATTGCGGATTTTCAGAATCCCACCGGGCGCTGCATGTCCATTGAACGGCGCAAAAAGCTGGTAGAACTGGCAGAAAAGTACGACACCTTCGTTGTGGAGGATGGTCCGTACAGCCTGATCTCCTTTGATGGGCAGGTCATGCCGGCTATCAAGAGCTTTGATACATATGGACGGGTCATCTATTCCGGGTCAACCTCCAAGACCATTGCTCCGGGACTCCGCATAGGTTGGCTGATTGCCGATCATGAGAGCATTACCAAGCTGGTATATCTGAAAATGCGGGATGATCTGCAGGTGAACAACATTGCCCAGCGTCAGGTGTACCACTACATGAAGGATTGCGATTTTGACGGCCATCTGAAAACGGTGATCGATGTGTATCGCCGTCGGCGGGATGTGATGGCAGAGGCTGTCCGCGCCAGCTTCCCGGAGGGCACACGGGTGATTCTGCCCGGCGGCGGTCTGTTCATGTGGGTGGATCTGCCCGAAGGCACAGATGCGTTGGAGATGTTTGACTTTGTCTTTCAAAAAAATATCGCTTATGTGCCCGGCCAGTTTTTCTGCTGCGATGGAAGCGGCAAGAATGCCATGCGGCTGAACTTTTCCACCACAGGAGAAGAGGATATTGCCCGCTGCATCCCCATTCTCGGTGAAATGATAAAGCAATATATGAAAAAATGATCTTACGCAAATAAGCGATGCTGCTTTGCTGCTGCGAAAAATCTCCGTGATTCCGGAGCGCGCGTGAAGTATATGTTTATCAGAGGGGGCGAACCTATATAGGTTCGCCCCCCCTGCTGTTGCCTACAAAAGAGAACCCCCGACTTTGCCGGGGGAGAAAATGGCCTGTGGCGAGGGGCAAAGTAGGCAAGAAAAAGTCTCCGAGTTAAAGAAAAGTTGAGGTTTGCCGACCAAAACTTACAAAAACAAGGAGACTAATTCATGACAAGTAATAAAGCCACCGACAGACAAAAGGCTTCCGGTGATGGTGATAGCCCGTTCACGGGCGGTAGGGCAAAGAATGCAAGCGAAATAAAATTCAGTGTCCCTTGAGGGACTTGCCAGTAATAGGCACTTATAGGGCCTGATCAAACTTCCGGCTTAGCCGGAGGTTTTGATTTTTCCTAAGACTCCTTCAGCCAGCGGGAGAAATCCTCCGGTGTGATCGTGCCGTTGTCGCAATCCTCTTTTTTCTTTCTGGCTTCCTCGCTCCAGGCGTAGAACGCGCTCTTGGTCAGCCTGCCGGCGTTGATGCGGGCGAAACGCTTTTTGTACTCTCTGCGATATTCCTTGAACACCTCGTCGCCCTGCTTGCGCTGTGTCCATGTGTTGATGGCCCCGATCTCCCGGCAGGTGCGGCCCTTGCTGTCGCAGACCCGGTCGCAGTACTCCGTGCTGGCCTTGCCCGTCACAGCGAAGTAGCGCAGGCAGTTCTTGCATACCCGCATCCTCACCTCACGCTTCACGCACTCCCGTATATGGTGGTCGATGAGGTCATAGATGTCCTTGGGATATAGCACCTCAGCAAAGATCCGTCTGTCGATGACCTCGAAGTTGACAGTCTGTGGCTGGAACTGGAAAGTGTACAACGTGTCGTTGCCCTCGGCATTGTAGTAGGCTACCATCTTTTCGGATACGGATTTCTTCTCGCCGTCCATGTCCAGCGCGTGTGCGATCAAACCGATGATCTGTCGCTGCATGGTATCGATGTTGCTGTAAATGTGGCTGATTTTTTTATGGGGCAGCAGCCGAAGGTACTCCTTGGGCGTGACACGCTCCACCGCTTTCAACCGCTCTGTCCAGTCCAGCCGCAGCAGCTCAAAATAGACGTGTCGGGATGCAAGCTCATCCAGTCCTGCTGCTACGACCTGCAGGTCATCCTTGGCGCCGGACTGGTAAAAAGCCAGCAAGGCTTTGTCCATTTTCTTGGTGATGGCTTCCAGCTCCTGCGTATCCATATACAGCAGCTCCATCAGACTTTCCGGGAACGGAAAGTCTTTTTTTATGGTCTGTTCTCTATCCGTTGCATCGGTGTACTCGTAGTACTCTCTGCCGCTGTCAATGTAGGTTTTAAAAATATAGTCTGGCATAATGTGTACTCCTTAAATTAGACTAATGAAATATACTACTTTCGCTAAGACTTGACAATAGGGTGTTGACATGTTATAGTATGCTCGGAAGTAGACACAGAAAACATCTTTTATGAAATAAGTCTAATCTATTAAGCCGGATATGTCAACCGTTATTTTCGGAACCTTGAAAAGTGAATACCTGCCGCCGCAGCTCGGGTGCTCCGGGCGAAGTGACGCCATGATCCCGCAAAGGGGGAGCGTACCAACGGAGCAAGAGCACGGCGTACAGCAGAGAAAAATCATGGGAGGTGAGATCAGACCTACACCATCACTAAAAAATGAATACGCTCTACCAACAAAGCTACAAGGAGGACACGATTTGAAGAAAAGCATTTATACCAGCTATGACGAACTGCCCCTGCTGCTGAGTGTGAAGCAGCTGGTGGATCTCATGGGAGTCTCGGACTCCAGCATCTATGAACTCATTCAGGAAGATGATTTTCCCTCTCTGCGGATCGGCAAACGCATCGTCGTTCCAAAAGAGGAACTGCGGAAATGGATCACCGCACACACGAAAGGGGCGTCGGGATGCTGAACACGCCCTATGTGAAGAAGGACACCATCAAAAACTTTTTCCCCGTTCCCAACGCGGTCTTTGATCTGGGACTGCACCACATGGAGATCAGCATCTACGCTTACCTCCTCCGCATCGAGGACCGCCGCACCTACCAATGTATTGCCAGCTATCCTACTATCGCAAAGAAGCTGGGGATCTCAGTCAACACGGTGGCGAAGTACGTTGCTGCGCTGGAGGAACATGGTCTCATCCGCACAGAGCGCACGGAGATCATCACCAAAGATGGACACAAGCGCAACGGCTGTCTCAGGTATACCATCCTGCCAATAAAGAATGCCCTCGACCTCTGTTATAAGCGTCAGCTGGAGAAGGCAGAGCAAGCCTTGGAGCGACAGCGGACGCAGGCAAACGCCGAAAGACTGGGGATTCAGTTCGTTCCGGCAGACGATGAACGGAGCGCATGAAGTACCGCCGTGTACACCGCTGTAAGCCGCCGTGTGAGATTTTACGGTCGAAGGCAGCAACAACAGCGAGGGCAGTTATGTGGGGGCGTTCAGGGCAGAAATGCCCCGTAGGGGCAAAGTTCCCACCCTTCGGTGGGGCAAGCATAGCGTCCGGCTATACGCCGGACGCACTCGCCGGGGCAAAGCCCCAGCACCCCCCAGCCCCCAAGGGGGAGAAAGGAGTTTAATGCAGAGAAAGAAATCAGCGATCATCACCGCAAGAATGACACCGGGCATCAAAGACCTGATCCAGCATCAGGCCAAGCAAGCCGGAATGACCGTCACCGATTACATCATCACCTGCGCGCTGGGCAAGGAGATCGTCCGGGTGGACGGACTGGATGAGATCCTCGCCGAAGTGAAAGCCCAAGGCAGGAACCTCAACCAGCTCACGACACTGGCAAACATGGGACGCATCCAGATCCTCAGAAGCGACGAGCTCATAGACGGTTATGCAGATCTCTGCCAAAAGCTGCTGCGCATCAGCCGGGAGGTGCAGTAATGGCCATCTTCACCGCAGTACGCAACAAGAAACAGACGGCTGGTACGATGATGGGCGTGCTGAAATATGTGACGCAGGCCTGCAAAACCATGCTGGACGACCAATGGATGGTGACGGGACACAACTGCGTGGCAAGGGCATCGTACCTGGAAATGATGACAACCAAACAGCAATTCCGAAAAACGGATGGCAGACAATTCTATCACTTCGTCCAATCCTTCCCGGCGGAGGACGGGCTGACGCCACAGCAGGTCAACGCCATCGGCGTGGAGTTCGCGCAGAAGCAGTTCCCAGATTTTGAGGTAGTCGTGGCAACACACTTGGATACAAACCATCTTCATAACCATCTGGTGGTCAACAGCGTGAGCTGCAAGGACGGCAAAAAGCTGCACCAGAACGCCGCAGATCTCCAGCGGCATCGGCAGGTCAATGATGAGATCTGCATGGCGCACGGACTGCAGGTGCTGGAGCCGCCAAAAAAGCACACTCGGAAAAAGCAGATGCGCCCCGGCGAGTACCAGGCGGGACTGCGGGGCGATAGCTGGAAGCTGGATCTCATCCAAGCCATCAACAACGCACTGGAATATGCCGATGACCGGGAGAGCTTCGTCGAAAACATGGAGTACGAGGGCTATGAAGTTATCTGGACGGACACTCGGAAACATATCACCTTTGTCTGTCCTGACGGTCGGCGGTGCCGGGACAGCAGCCTCCACGATGAAACATTTCTGAAGGAGAATTTGGAAACGCTGTTTGCCTACCGACAGGCGGTGGGTTTCCGGCCCAACACGCCGGAGCCGGAGGAGGGCTGGATGGGAGAACTGGCAAGCGAGCTGGTTCGGCTGGGTCGGTCCATAGAGGAGGCAGACGATTTGCCGCCGCTGCCTGCGCCGCCGGCATGGACGGAGAGCAAGCAGCGGCATCGAGAGGCGCTGAAGAAACTGGCCTTGGGACAAAAGCTGAGCCGGGGGCAGAGCTGGCAGCAGACCATGTGGTGAAAGCTATGGGCGCGACTGTTGTTGCTTTCGTAGAAAGTGCGTCGACATCGATAATTCTTCTCGCTTTCGCAAAGGGTTATCGGTATGGTGTGTTTGTAAAACAGGCTGCAGGCAGCGCAGGGAATGCAATGCCTATACAAAGAAAAACGGACGGGAGGGATAACTGTAAATGGCGAAACGAAGGCCATCCGGTGACGGCATGGTACGCAAGCGTGACGATGGTCGCTGGGAAGGGCGTATTGTGGTCGGGCACAAGGAAAACGGCGACTCGATCTTCCACTATGTATCCGCGAAGACGCAAAAGGCTCTGATGGAAAAGATGCATCGGTGCATTGTCGAGTATGACGGCGCCGAACTTACGGAGGACAGCCGCATGACACTGGGGGAGTGGCTGGACATCTGGTTGAAGGAGTGTGCCGAACCGTCGGTCCGGCCATCCACATACAAGGGCTACCGTGGGTATGCAGAGCGAAATATAAAACCCTCCCTTGGCAACAAACAAATCAGCAAGGTGACTGCTGCCGATGTTCAGACCTTGTATCGAAAGCTGCAGCGGGAGGGCGGCGTGGACGGCGGGGCGCTGTCTCCCACCACGGTCCGCAGGATACACGGCGTCCTGCATCAGGCGCTGAATGCGGCTGTTGACCGCCACCTGATCGTAAAGAACCCCACCGACGATGTGACACTGCCGAAGAAAGTGACTGCCGCAAAAACTATCCTCAATGACAAACAGCTGGAACGATTCATGGAAGCTATTAAGGCAGATGAGCACTGGCACGACTTCTTCTATCTGGAGATCACCACCGGCCTGCGGCGGGGTGAGCTGTGCGGCCTTATGTGGACAGACTTTGATGCGGAAAAAGGAACGCTGACCGTCCGCAGAACACTCCACAACAAGGAGGGCGGCGGTTACTATGTGGGCGAAACGAAAACCGGTGCGGGACGCAGGATCATCAAACTACCGCCCAGCACGGTGCAGCTGCTGTCCGAGCGAAAAAGGACATCCATCTCCCAGTGGATATTTCCGAACCCGATCCACCCGGAAGACCCCATCATGCCGAACAGCGGTTACACCCGCATGAAAAAGCTGCTGGCGGAAGCAGGACTTCCGGATATGCGCTTTCACGATCTCCGGCACCCGTATGTCAAGCACACGACAAAAATTTTTAGCTTGCGCTTGATGGATTTTCAAGCGCAGGCTTATCCTGATGCTCGGCGAAAAACTCGCGGAGCTTGTCAGCTTCATCAGGGAGGACAAAGCCGAAGCCCTGTCCGTCTACTCTGCAATAGAAAGCAATTTTCATGTCTGCCACCTCAATCGAAAATATCTCGGATTTTGTACGCGATCTCAATTCGCTTATCGGGGTACACCAGCACCCGGTCGATCAGCAGCTCGGCCAGCTCGGTGGTCAGCGTGTCCGCATCGAAAATCGCCTTGGACGCTTCCTTGCGGCTGTCCTGCCGTGCCTGTTCGTCCTGCTTCTGTTTCGCCTGTGCCAATACTGCGGCATAGGCGTTTTTTGTTTTCAGCAGCAGCTCGTCACACGCGGCCTTTTCCGCCTTGTAGGTGTTCAGGTCAATCTCGCCCATAAGATAGTGTTCGTAAAGTGTGCGCTTGCCGTCTTGCAGCGTCTCGATCTGCTGCTCATATTCGGCGCGTTCCGGTACGGAGGCATCCACCCGGAGCGAACCGTCAGGGGCAAGCGGTGCGGCGGCTTCCATCTGCTTTTTCAGCGTCAGGAATACCGCCTGTTCCAGCTCTGCGGCGTTCAGACGCATCTTGTGGCAGCGGCTTTCTACGTCCGCCTCGGAATGGCGGCAGTGATAATATGAGGTTTTCTGCATGGTGCGGGACAGCGCATGACCGCAGCAGCCACAGAAGGCTTTGCCTTTCAGCGGGTAGTCCCGCTTTTTCTTGTTTGGCTGGGAAAAGCGGAGCTGGCTGGTCTGCACGGTATCAAACACGGCTTTCTCTATGATGGCCGGGTGATGGTCGGGGATGATGTACCACGATTCTCTGTCCTTCAGGCGGCTTCTGGTGCCGCCTACTTCGAGAACCGCCCGCTTGCCGATCACATACACGCCGGTGTAGCGTTCATCCTCCAAAATGCGGAGAATGGTGGACGCACTCCAAATGCCGTGGCAGCGGGAAATATCGTGGGTGCGATTGCCGTGCGCCGCTTTGTACTGGCCGGGGGTAGGGATGCTTCTGCGGAACAGTTCCCGTGTGATGGCGGTGGCGTTGATGCCCTCGGCGGCAAACTGGAAGATGAGCTGCACAACGGCAGCGGCCTCCGGGTCAGGCTCCATTCTGCCATCGGCGCTTTTGCGGTAGCCGTAGGGACAGATTTTGCTCTGATACTCGCCGCGCTGCATCTTGGCGTACTTGGCACTCTTGGTTTTAATGGACATATCGCGGCTGTAATACTCGCTGATGAGGTACTTGAACGCCACATCCATGCCGCCGGTGTCGCCCTTGAATTTGCTGCTGTCAAAATCGTCGCTGATGGAAATGAAGCGGGTATGGAACAGCGGGAACACGCGCTCAATGAAGTAGCCGGTTTCAATGCTGTTACGCCCGAAGCGGGAAAAATCCTTAACAATGATGCAGTCGATCTGATTGGCCCGCACCAGTTCAATGAGCTTCTGTACCTGCGGGCGCTCAAAATTCGTGCCGCTGTACCCGTTGTCGATGAACTCCGTGATCTCCGCGTTCAGGGCTTCGGGCATGGAAGCCGCGTATTCGTGGAGGACAAGGCTCTGATTTTCAATGCTCAGGCTGTCGTACTTGTAATCCTCGATGGAGAGGCGGATGTAGAGGGCGATTACATATTTCTGCATTGTTCCAGCACCTCCGCATAGGTTTCAAACTCGCTCTGGAAGCGATAGCGCACCGTGATCTGCTTGTCGTGGGATACCTCGATGCGGTCAATCAGCCGCTCGATGAGTACGCCGGTCAGCGCCCGGTCGGTCTTAATTTGTGCGGCATCCTGTTCCAGCGCCCGGTGCTGCTCTGCTTGAGCATCCATCGTTCGCAGGCCGTCCTCCAACTGCTCCATTTCCACGGCGAGGTCGGCAATGCGGCTTTCGTACTTCTCCTTGTAGTCAAAGTATTCATCCTTGGTGAGAACGCCTTGGACGAGGTTTTCATATAAACTCCGCACGATACCGCGAAGCCGCTGGATTTCCTGCCTGCGGCTGGTGATCTTCTCCCGCAGCTCAGCGCGGTCAGCGGCCTGCCGGGGCAGTTCCGCAAGGGAGAGGGTGTATTGCCCCAGCGCCGTATCAAGCGCGTCCTGAAGCATATCTGCCAACATATCCAGCAACGCATCCTCGCGGATGGTCACGCCGGGGCAGGCATCCTTGCTGATTCGGCTCTGGCTCAGACAATGGTAGAAGTACACATCGTCGGACTTCTTGCGGATATTCCGCTGCCGGTGCAGGCTGCCGCCGCAATGGGCGCAGAACACCTTGCCTTTGAGAAGATTCGGCGTGAAGGCTTTGACCTCCCGTGCCTTGGCGCGGCTGGCGGTCTGATTGAGAATTTCCTGCACCGCCGCGAACTGTTCCCGGCTGATGATGGCCTCGTGGGTGTCCCGTACCACCGTCCATTCCTCGGCATCGGCCTTGACCTGCCGGTGATCCACGGTTTTGGTCTGCCCCTGAACGAGATCTCCGGTGTAGACCTCGGAGCGGAGAATGACGCCGACCGTTCGGGTCTGCCACTTGCCGCTGCCGAGCAAATTTTCGTGGGTGATCTTGCCCTGCATCTTCTTGTAGTGGCTGGGGGTGAGGATACCCGCTTCATTCAGCCGCACGGCGATGGTATTGAGGCCAGCACCCTCGGAAGCCCAGCGGAACATCCGCTGCACGACAACGGCGGCAACAGGGTCGATGATAAGCTGGTGGCAATCGTCCTCCGCTTTCAGATAACCGTAAGGAGTACGCGCACCGATGAACTTGCCGTCCTTCATGGCCTGCCGCTGCTGCGCTCTGATCTTTCGCCCGATGTCCAAAGCGTAGGCTTCGTTTATCATGTTCCGCAGCGGAATGATGATACCGGAATGGGCATCCTCCGGGGCGGCGGTGTCGAAGTTTTCATTGACCGCAATGAAGCGGATGCTGCGAATGCGGAAATACTGCTCAATGTAGTAGCCGGTGTCGATGGTGTTCCGCCCCAAACGGGAGAGGTCTTTGACAATCACGCAGTTTACATGACCGGCCTCAATATCTGAGAGCATCTGCTGAAAGCCCGGACGGTGGAAGTTTGTCCCGGTCGCGCCGTTGTCGATGTAGGTATCATACACGCTGATCTCCGGGTACTGCTCCAGATAGCGGGCAATAATCATCTGCTGGGTTTCAATGGATACGCTGTGCGTGTGGGTATCCTCCACCGAAAGGCGGACGTAGATCGCGGCGCGGCAAGCGGCGTCGGCCTCCTGCACGGCTACCGCAGCCGTTTCTTTCCTGCTTTTTCTCGCCATGCTCAGCCCACCTTTCTCTGTTCGTAATCTTTCTGCTGCGCTGCCAGCGCCAGAAGCTGCAACGCCTTTTTGTATTCGTCCTCATGGGTAAAGGTAATATCCAGCTCCTTCTTCCCACGGACGCGGATGCTCTGTACCATGTGAATGAGCGCCCTGCGGTCTAAGGTTTCCAGCGTGGAGAACTGCGTAAACTGTGAAATCCAGCGGTTGCGCTCACTTCGGTTTTCCAGCACCTCCGTGAGCTTTTCCTTGAGAACGCGGACGCTTTCGCGGATGTCCTCGGCCTGCTTGGTGTACTTTGCCTTATAGGAAGCGTATTCTTCCTTGGTAAGCATACCTCCCACAAGGCTCTCATAAAGCCGTGCCTTGAACTCCAGCACCTGCTCCAACCGGCGCTCGTTGTCGGTGATGTGGTCGCTGTATTCCTTGGCAAGCGCCTGATTGATGCTGGTCTGGTCAATGCCGGTCAGCATTTGCATTTTGACCTGAGAATATCCCTTCTCTTTGCGGAGCTGTTTCATTTGTGTCATTTTTTATCACCCTGCGAAAATTATGCCCTGCTGACCTATTAAAAATAGGGTAAAATAGACCTATAATGATAAGGGGGTGAACTAAATGAGAAACGATTTGGATTATAAGGAAGCGTATTTAACAATGATGCGGGCATCGGAGCAGGCGATTCGAGGATTGGAAATCTTACAGCAGGGAACGGCTAAAATTATGCTGAGTCTGATTCAAGCGCAGCAAAAAGCAGAGGAGGTGCTGCTGGAACAGGATGAAGCACCAGCGCCCTCGGATGAAGATTAAATAGATACGGCGGTCCGTATGGACGAGGCGCTGCTGGCTCTGCTGGAAAAGAAGGAGTTTGCCTATATCACGATTCGGGAGCTGTGTGCGGCGGCGGGGGTCAACCGTTCCACCTTTTATCTCCATTATCAAAATATGACGGAGCTGCTGGAGGAAAGCATCGCCTATATGAACCGGCAGTTTTACGAGTGCTTTCCGCCGAAGCATGAGGATACGGCGAAGGCGCATTTCCTTTCACCCGCTTATCTGGAGCCGTACCTGACCTATGTGAAGGAGCACCGGCGGCTGTTTCGGACCGCTCTGCGGCAGTCCGCCGTGCTGCGCTCCGAGGAGCAGTTCCGCTTTCTGTTTCAGGAGGTGTTTTCGCCGTATATGGCGCGGCTTGGCATCCCGGAGCGGGAGCGGCCCTACATGATACAGTTTTATCTGCACGGAATTTTAGCCATTGTAGAGCTGTGGCTGGAGCAGGACTGCCGGGAGCCGGTGGACGATATCATAGAGATGATTTTGCGGTATACGCACACCGGGGAAGCCACATAGAAACGCCGGCCCGGAGTATTCCGGGCCGGCGCTGCGGTCACTTGCGGTCGTTTTTTTGGTTCTTCTGCTCACTGGGCTCCTTCTGAGCATTCTTCTGATTGCTCTCACGGTTTTTCTCCTGCATGGAAGGTACCTCCTTTCCCGGTCTGCGTACAGGGATAGTGTTGCCGCCGGAACGGAAAATATGTGCAGCGGACACAAAAAATCTTAAATTTTCTATTGACACTGCCGTGCGGCTCTGGTATACTATCTACGCAAAACAAAGAAGGCTGAATGCATCCGCCTCACCTCCAGCAAAAGCGCAAAGAGGTCAACAGTGTTGTTATCAGACTGCCAAGGGGCAGTTTGCTGTCACGCGGATGCCGAAGCGGTGTCCGCGTTTTGTGATTTTAGAAGGAGGTGCTTCGACCATAGCTAAGCAAATGCATGAACTGAATGAGGA